>Ga0137427_10000035_pt1 | contig 69602 bp, 55 predicted proteins | sample EasRivERMZT700_2_FD_102309 | JGI IMG/M metagenome (GOLD analysis project Ga0137427, IMG submission 102309) | Soil microbial communities from meander-bound floodplain in the East River, Colorado, USA - East River MetaG ERMZT700_2 | ecosystem: Environmental > Terrestrial > Soil > Floodplain ...
GAAGGACAGGTCCTCCATGGTTTGCTTTACTGTCACTTCTTCATTTCATCCGACAGCAACTGAACGCGAGCCACGAGGCCGCCGAAAATCGCCGACGCCGTCGGAGAGTAGCCCTGGCTCGTGTACTTCTCCGGGACCTTCCAGGCCGCGGCGATGTCCGCGGGCGCCTTCCCCGCTTTGAGCTCAGCCTGGGCCCAGGTCACGAAGTCCTTCATGAACTCGGAGTACACCTTGACGTCGTCCCAGGTCAGCGTCACCGGACTCGGCGTGTGGCCGTTGATGACGATCTCGACGTTCTTGATGCCGCCATGCGCCTTGGCGATCGTGTCGGGAAACTGCAGCACGCTGCCGCCGTTGTCGCGGTCGACGGCCGGGATCCCCTTGCTCGCGAAGATGTCGCCGGTATGCACGGCCCGCAGCGCCGGGAAGCTGACCCACGCGTCGCCGTTCGTGTGGCCGGGGCCGAAGTAGAACAGATCGATCTGATCGGCGCCACGACCGATGGTCATCTTGTCCTTGAACGTCCGCTTCGGCAGGCCGCGACCGTTGCTGGTCTTGAAGATCTCCATCTTCTCCATGCTGACCTTCGCGTTGTCCTGCACGATGATGTCGACCGTCGCTGGAAAATCCACGTTGCCGCTGACGTGATCGGCATGCGTATGCGTGTTGATCAGCGTCGTGACCGGCTTGGGCGTCAGCTTCTTGATCTCGTCAAGAATGAGCGGGCCGTAGCCCGGGTTCTTCGCATCGACCACGGCCACGCCATTCGTCATGATGAACACGGCCGTGTTCCCGCCGCCGCCGCGGAGGACGAAAAGGTTGTCTTTCACTTTGTCGACCGAGGTGATCTGTGGCGTTCCTCGTTGCGCGTGCACCACGGCGGACACGCCCATCGCCACGCCGCCGATGGCCACCAGCACGCTCAGTACGATGCCCCGCGTCATCACAAACCTCCTGGAAACACGAGCCGTTCGACGAACCAGAATGCGCCGCAGGCTATCACGATGGCGGACCCGGCCACCACGAGACGCTGGTTCAATACCGCATTTCGCGATCGCACGGCCGCGAGCAGCGTCGCCACGACCACCACGATGAGCAGTTGTCCGACTTCGACCCCGAGGTTGAACGAGAACAAGGACCATCCGAGCGCCCGCGCGGGCAAGTCCATCTCGCGCAGGACGTTCGCGAACCCGAACCCGTGGATGAGCCCAAAGGCGAACGCAATCCAGGCGCGAAGGTCGCGGCCCTCCCGCTTCAGGAGGTTGTCCGCGCCGATGTAGACGATGCTCAGCGCGATCGCCGGCTCGATGAGCCGCGCCGGCGGGGTGAAGATGTTGAGCGCCGCCAGCGACAACGTGATGCTGTGCGCCACCGTGAACCCGGTCACGATCAGCGCCAGGCGCTTGAGCGACCCGCCGAGCAGCAGCAGGCCGACGAGGAACAGAATGTGGTCCGGGCCGATCATGATGTGGTGCACGCCGGCCGGAATGAACTTCCGGATGACGGCGACGATGCCCTGTCCCACGCCGACGAAATACTCCAGATGCTTCCGTTCGATGGCGATGATGGCCTGCGTCAGCTCGGGGCCGTCGTACACGTTGACGAAGGTCTGGTGCTCGGGCTCGTAGAGAAACAGCGGGCCATCCACGGTCACAGTGCCCGCCGGCCGTTCGAGCGGCACCCGCGCGCGGAGTCGCACGGAGCTGCGCTCGGCGAGCACCTCGATGCCCGTCCACATCATTGTCAACGCGCGACCGTCGGCGCCGATCGTGAGTCGCGTCGCCACGAGCGCCGCGATCGCACTCTCCTGCGCCTTGGCAAACGACGGATCGAGCAGCCGCTCGGCGGGTGAAATGCCGAGGTCATGTCCGAGATCGATGACGTGGATGACGAGCGACGCCTCGATCGCGTCGGGCTGAATGCGCAGGTCGAGGTAGCTGAAGGGCACGGGGTGGGCCGCGGCTGGCGCGGTCGAGATCAAGCACGTCGCCAGAACCACCATCAGCCTGCGCGACCATCGCATGGGGGGCGAGATACCCATCAGAGCCCGCCGAGCGTTGCTCGCGCGCATTCGAGAACCCCACCACCAGCGAGGGCCCCCGTGACATGCCAGGAGAACCAGTCATCTATGAACGCCATCGCGTCGGCACTGAGTCGATGCGGTGTGGACTGCCAATTGGCAGGATCCGCGCCGATTGGAAGCAGGTGATCCAAACGCAGTATTGAACCTGCGTCAGAACCTCCGATCGGCAGACTGTCCCACAGGTACTGCGAGTACTCGACTCGCTGGATCCGCGCAACGAACGCGGGGTTCCATCCGCCCCTGGTTCCGTCCGACGTGGCGCCGTAGTACGGCGCGACGAGGAGGGTTGACGATGATTGCCACCTTGCCGCGCCAGCCCTCAAGTCGGGCGACACTGCAGGACCACTTGTGGCGAGCACAAGCGCAGGACGGATCTTCCCGCGGCGCACAAGGTAGGTCTCTCCGGTTCTGAGTGGCAGACCTGCGACCGGGAGGGTGGAGACGTCGGCGACCGGCTCGCCGGTCCGGAATTCCTCGATTCGGAATGATGCCGTATCGTGCTGCCTGCCGTCCGCACCGCGACCGATCGGCACGAGGCGATAGGGCTTCATGTCCGGGTACGGCACGATGACCTTGATCAATCGGCCGCGGCCGATCGTCGCGCTCGAGTCGGTCTCCCACCACGAAGTGGCGAGCGACTGAACCGAGATCTCAGGAAACATCGGGGTCGCGTCGCTGGGATGAGAGCCAGACGGAGTCGTCGAACTGGATGTCGCCTCGGGATGCGGTAAGCGGTTCTCCCGCTGCGAGGTCCAGTTGAGCCGTGCCCTCGAAGAACACGTCGTCGTAGCGCGGTGCCGGATCGGGCGCGATACGCTGTCCGGGGCGGGTCGACAACCTGCGCTGGATCTCTGCGCGTGCTTCTTGCAGGATCGCCGTCCGCTGCTTTCTTGCTCGACCGCTCAGTTTGATCACAGACTCTTGCTCAGCCTCGATGGTCCCAGCACGAACCTGGGCAACGCCAGAAAAATCCAGGACTTCCCCCGGCTTCGCACTCAGCATCGGCGATGTCAGATAGACATGCCGAAGAAGGTCGGCCGTGTCCGATCCGTGCTGCCGAACCGCACGCGACACGGCGTACGTGATCTCCGGAGGCAATTCGTGTTCGAGGCGGCGAGCAACATGCTCGGCCTCTGTTTGATCGAGTCTGTATCGCTTCGCGTCGTCGGTGTACTGAGAGCCGAAGGCGCGTGTCTCCGCACCGACGTGCTCGATCGACAGCGCGATTCTCTCGAACGCTTCCGTACTCCAAGGCCCGAAGTGGTGGAATCGCCATTCCACGCCGGAGAAGATCTGCCCATCGTGACGCTCGGCGAACGCGAGGTCCGCCAAGTAGGCGTACTTCAGGAGATGGATCGGTCCAAGGTCGCGCTGTCGGAAGTCGTCGGCTGACGCGGCGGTCGCCAACGCGTACTGATACAGGCTGTCAAGCCGGACCTGGTCAAGCACGGTATCGCATCACTCTATCGGTTTCGACGCTCGTCGTCACCAGTCGGCTCGCGGCATGTTTCTTGCGCCGAACCTCGGAGATCACGCCACTGCCGCACCTGCGGATTCAAGAGCCTCGTGAAGAACGGCTTCGAGCAGACGGCGGCTGGCAGCCTGCGCATTGGTGAGTTGAGCTTCCAGCCGATCGAACACGGCCATTAGTTCGTCAAGCCTCGCGATGATCCGCGCCTGCTCGGCAAGCGGCGGAACAGGAATCATTACCTCTTTCAGGTTCGAGGCACTGATGCCCCAGTTGCCGACCGTCGTGGCGCAATAACGCTCGATGTCGTTCCGAATGACTGTCGACTGAGCAAAGTACCGCACGAACTTGGGAAGGAAGAACTCCGACAGCAGTCGTAAACGAATGAGCTTGTCCGGATAAATCGGGTCAAGGCCGAGATAGTCCGTGTAAAGCGAGAGCCGTCCGACAAAGGCCCGATTGCCATTGAACCGGCACGCCAGCAAGTCTCCTCGCTGCAAGCCGTAATGCATTCGAAGGTCCGGAGAGACACTGCTGATCCGCTTGTGTTCCTCTTCCGCGACGATGCCATCTCTCCTGATTGTCCCAGCACTGATGCGAAGAATTGGAACTCCGTTGACTGCGTCGTCCGGCTTCCTAGAGTAGCCATTCTGCGAATCGCCAAGGAGCAGGTCTTCGAGTCTGGTCCAGGTCCAACCATCTGGCGGCGGGAATGGCTCTTCATCGTCGCGCACCTCGCGTACTGGGCGCGCGTGCTTCGACCGCCCCCGGCTAAGATGCCGCTCCTTTTCAGCCAGGCTCCTATTGAGGAGATCGCGGGCCGGTTCGTCGCCTGAGTCCTGGGGCACAAGCCAGCCGCCGACAGCGAGGTTGAGCACGGCTTGTCTCAGCTCTGAGACATTCTCGGCGCGAGTGGTTAGTCGGTGAAGATTCGCACTGGCAAACCGCGAATTCCCGCGGGCAGACTGATCGTCGACAGGGCGGTTGAGAGGGTGCAGCGACGCCGCCACCAACCGATCCCGCCGACGCTCGCGCTCCACGTGCGCGACCCCCAGCCGGTCACACAGCGCCGCGAGCTCGTCCACTCTGGCTGCGATGCGCCGCTGCTCCACGAGCGGTGGGACGGCAACCAGAATCCTTGAGAGCGAAGCCTTGTTGATCTTTGGCATTGCTACGCGAGTGTCTTCCGCAACTGATTGCTGCACGAACGCTTCGCTAAGCATGTACTTGTGCAGGTATGCGAGATCCACAAGTGCTCGGATCGGGTACATGTCCGCGCTGCACAGGCCGTCACAATTCGCGATGGCGACCTTTGCTAGCGCCGGACGGATTTTTGAATAGAGGATCTGACCTTTGTAGAACAGGTGCTTCGCACTGAAGACACCAGCGGCGCGAATCGTCTCGTGGGCCAGCAGCCTACCCGTGCCGCTCTCGATATTGTCTGGCGCGATGTGAGGCGAATCCGGGTAGGTCTTGGGGTTGACCAGATTCGACTCGATTGACGCAACGTCGATGAATCGGCTCCACTGCCAACCCGTAGGAATGGAAAAGGGGATCTCATCCGGATCTACAAGGGTTGATGATGCCTGTTGGGTTTTCCCATCGGCTGCCGACAACCCTTTCCCCGCGCGAATCTGCTTCAGCAGCGCACATGCGGGCTCGTCGTTCGGATCCTGCTCAACCAGCTTCCCCCGAACGGCAAGATCCAGAATGAACCGTCGCAGGCGTGGCAACGCGTCCGGTGCCTCGCTGATGCGATCGAAGTGCTCGAGCAGCCGCGCCTCGTTCATCGCAACAGGGCCTCCGCCAAGATCGCCTTGAGCTGATCGCGCAGCGCGGCGGCTTCGCGCTCGGCCTCGTTCAGCTTGGCGAGCAGCTCCTCCGGATCGCCGTGGTCGTCCGCGACCGTGTGAGGGTTCTTGAAATCCAGGTTGTACCCGCGCGCTTTGACCTCGTCGGCCGTGACCTTCCAGGCGACCTCGTTCACGACGCGGGCCTTGCGCTTTGGGCCGCCCCACCAATCCACGCACGGCTTCAGGTACTCGACGCGAATCGGTTTCGTCATCGAGTACGCCTTCTGACCCGCGACGACTTGGTGCTCGTAGAACCAGATGTCCTTCGTCGGCTCGCCCTTCTCGAAGAAGAGAAGATTCGTCCCGATCGACGCGTAAGGCTTGAAGACGCTATTTGGCAGACGGACGATGGTGTGCAGGTTGCACTCCGCGAGCAGGCTCTCCTTGATCCGCGTCTTGACCCCTTCGCCGAAAAGCGATCCGTCGGGTAGCACCACCGCCGCCCGGCCGCCTGGCTTGAGCAGGCGAATGATCAGCGCCAGAAACAGGTCTGCCGTCTCGCGCGTTCGCAAGTCCGCAGGAAAGTTCGACTCGATGCCTTCCTCTTCCTTCCCGCCGAACGGCGGGTTGGTGATGACGATGTCCACGCGATCGGCGTTGGTGTAGCTGATGTAGGGCCGCGCCAGCGTGTTGTCGTGACGAACGAAGCTCGGATCCTCGATGTTGTGCAGTAGCATGTTCGTCACGCACAGCATGTGCGGCAGCTGCTTCTTCTCGACCGCCCGCAGGCCCTGCTGCATCTCCAGCTCGTGCTCGATCGTGCTGACGCGATCCGCGCGCATGTGACGTATTGCGCCGGTGAGAAACCCGCCGGTGCCGCAGGCCGGATCGAGCAGGATCTCGCCGGGCCGCGGGTCGATGCGGCCCACCATGAACGCCGTCACGGCGCGCGGCGTGTAGTACTCGCCCGCGTTTCCGGCGCTCTGGAGGTCCGCCAGAATCTGCTCGTAGATGTCGCCGAAGTGCTGCCGCTCGGCCAGGTTGTTGAAGTCGACGCTGTTGATCTTGTTAACGACTTGCCGGACAAGTTGCCCGGACTTCATGTAGTTGTAGGCGTCTTCGAACACGCCTCGGACGACGCGCCGGCGATTCGCGCCCTTGCCAGAGGTGGAAAGCTCCTTGAGGGCCGGAAACAACTCGTCGTTGATGAAGGTGAGAAGCGCTTCGCCCGTCTTGCCTTCCGGATCGGCCGCCCACTCACGCCACTGCAGCCTCTTCGGGATCGGCGACCGGTACGTGGTCGGGTTCAGGAGCTCGAGCTGCTGATCCTGGTCGTCGATGATCTTGAGAAAGAACATCCAACAGAGCTGTGAGATCCGCTGTGCGTCGCCGTCGACGCCGACGTCCTGCCGCATCAGATCCTGGATGGACTTGACGATGTTGCGAACGGACATGATCTAGGAGGCTTCCTCGTAAAGCGCGGCTTGAAGCTCGTGGACGGCGCGCTCGAAGTCGGCGACCGTCCCGAACTGCCGGATGAGCTGCATCGGCGTCCCCATCGCGTCGAGTGGTGGAATCTGCAGCACGCGCGGGTCATCCAGATTGATCACGCCCTGGTCCTGATACTTCGCGAGCAGCGCCTCGAGTACCGCGCGGGCCTGGGTTCCGTACTTCGTGAACATATCGCGCTTCCGGACGTTGGAGGCGCGCTCCCTTCTCGTCAACGGCGGCCGATCGAAGGCCACGTGACAGATGAGATCGAACGGGTCGAGGTCCTTGCCGTCAGCGAGGAGCGCCAGCTCGAGACCCTCGGATTCGATTTCCTCGATCACGGCCTGTTTCCGATCGGCGCCGTTCCAGTGCCTGAGGAAAGCGTCCAGGCTGGCAAAGCGCTTTCGAAGCACCTTCTTCGTGAAATCGCGAAGACTCGTCGTGACGAGCTTGCCGTTCTCGTCGAGGTATTCCACCCGCTGGGCGACGATCGTGGCGCCGACACCGTCCACGTAGACCTTGGTGCGCTTCGGGCCGTCCGGCGGAATCGAAATGTCGGGCCCATCGACCACGACTTCGTCGGCTCCCGGCACTGGCGGAATCGGCTCGTCAGGATCGATCGGCGGCACATCGTCCGGCGGAGCGACCGGGTCGCCATCGCCAGGCTCGTAGATCTGCACCGGCTCGCCGTCGAAGTCCGGGTCGGCAAAGTGACTGGTCGCGCCACGGAAGTCGATCACGGTGAAGTAGAACTTCTTCGTGTCCTCGTGCACGCGCGTCCCACGCCCGATGATCTGCTTGAACTCGGTCATCGAGTTCACCGGACGGTCGAGGACAATGAGCCGGCAGGTCTGGGCGTCGACGCCGGTAGAGAGCAGCCGTGACGTCGTCACGAGCACCGGATACTTGGACTCGGGATCGATAAACTTGCCGAGGTGCGCCTGGCCCTCGCCGTCGCTGCCGGTGATCCGCATCACGTACCTGTGGTTCTCGGCGCAGAGATCCTGATTCTCGTTGATCAGCGCCTGCCGCATCCGGGCCGCGTGCTCCTCGTCCACGCAGAAGACGATGCTCTTCTGAAATCGATCGCCGGTCTCTTTCAGGAATTCCGTAACCTTGGCGGCAACCAATTTCGTGCGGTCGTCGAGCACGAGCGTACGGTCGAAGTCTTTCTGGTTGTGGATCCGATCCTCGATCTGGTTGCCGTCTCGATCCACGTCGCCAAGTTCAGGGCGGTAGCCCTCGACGTCGCGATCGATGTGGACCTTGACGACCTTGTAGGGCGCCAGGAACCCATCGTGGATGCCTTGCTTCAGGGAATACGTGTAGACCGGCGGGCCGAAGTAGTGGATGTTCGAGACGTACTTCGTCTCCTTCGGTGTGGCGGTCAGCCCAATCTGTGTCGCGCTGGAGAAGTACTCGAGAATCTCGCGCCAAGCGGCGTCGTCCGCGGCGCTGCCGCGATGGCATTCGTCAATCACGATGAGATCGAAAAAGCCGGGTGACAACTCCCTGAAGAGCTTCTGTCGATCTTCCGGGCCCGTGATGGCCTGATACAGCCCGAGATATACCTCATAGGAGGTGTCGATGCGGCGGTTCTTGTCGACGGCCGTGGTGAGTTCGACCTCAACGCCGTCGGCCCGGCTGATTGTCTTCGCGCTGGTGCTGAGCTTCGCCATCACGCCCTTGAACGGGCCGAAGTCGTTCACCATCGTCTGATCGACGAGCACGTTGCGGTCGGCCAGGAACAGGATTCGTTTCTTCCGCTTCGCCTTCCAGAGCCGCCAGATGATCTGGAACGCCGTGTAGGTCTTGCCGGTGCCGGTCGCCATGACCAGCAGAATGCGGTTCTGCCCCTTCGCGATGGCTTCAATCGCCGCGTTCACGGCATTGCGCTGGTAGTACCGCGGCTCCTTCCCGCTGCCGTCGTCGTGGTAATCCTGGAGGACAACGGCTTCCTCGTCCGGAGTGAACTGCTTCCACACGCGGTATTTCGCCCAGAGCGCCTGCGGCGACGGGAACTCGTCGAGGCCGAGCGTCGACTCCCTTTGCGCGCTGGTCCCGGTCCGGTCGTGGAATACGAAGCCATCGCCGTTCGAGGAAAACACGAACGGAATGTTCAGCGTCTCGGCGTAGTCGAGGCCCTGCTGCATCGCGGCGCCGACGCTGTTGGTGTTGTCTTTCGCCTCGATGATGGCAATTGGGATGTTGGGCTTGTAATACAGGACGTAGTCCGCGCGCTTGGCCTTGCCGCGCGTCACCAACTTGCCGCGGACGATGATCCGGCCCTTGGTGAAGCTGACTTCCTCGCGAATCTGCGACATCTCATCCCAGCCGGCCTGTTTCACGGCGGGCGTGATGAACTTCGTGCAGATGTCGCGTTCGCTGAGGAGGCTCTTGTCCATATGGACGGCGGCTTGCTGGACGCCATCCTATTCCATCGGTCCCGAACGCCCAATCCTGTCGAGCGGGGCTGACATCGGGGTCGGCAGCCTATCAAGATGAAGCTGGCAGGACGCCTCCATCAGCTTGCGGTGATCTTTCCTCTCACCCAAGAATCAAGAACGCTCTTTCCGAGCCAAAGCGCGGCTGCACCGGCAGGAATGAGTTCGGCGTGGTCAAAACCGGCTGAAGCGAGCATTTCTTCGGCTTCGGCGCGATAGGTGATTCGATGAATCGCGGTTCTCGGGGTGCCGCCCATCCCGCTCAGCGGCATCCATTCCTCGTTGAAGCGAAAACGCGTACCACCGTCGACCTCGGTTGCTTGTTGGCCGTACCACGACGGATCAGGTATGTGCAGAAGCAGACAGATTTCCGGTCGAAGATTCAGAAGGTTCACTGCGACGCCAGTCAAGACGAGGGACGCGTTCCCCTCCTCCAGTAACCGTCGTAGACGAAGTAGGCGGGGGTCGTTGTAGAAGTAGCGGAAGTCAGCCTCTCGACCGTCTGCTTCTGGCCGATCAAACAGTTCCTCAAGGTACTCGCGGAAAATATTGTGGACGACGGAAAACTCCCTGTCGTGGTCCATCGTGGCGGGCTGGAACATGCACGATGGGGCAACGTGCACCATGCCATTGTGAATGGCTACTGTTGGACCACGACGACGGACGAGGAGCTGGGTATCGGCGCCATCGTTGTACGCAATCAAGACCGAAATTCCAATGGCGGCGTTGCGCCCGCGTCCCATCTTGACTGGGTCAACTACTTCAGCGTGCAGTCGTGATCTAAGACGCAGCCGGCGGTCGAAGGCCGTCAAAGAGGACGACGTGCTGCTGCTCAACGCGCCGATCGAAGACAACAACTCCCACGCCAATGAATCGCACGAGTCCAACGCGCCGAAGTAGGAACCCAGTTCGCACTGGACTTGTAGTGAACCCTCTGTCATCAACCTCTTCATCGTGAAACAGGGCCGGTCGTACAAGTTCAATCCCAGTTTGTGCGCCGATCTACGGTAGCTCTTTGACTTGACGATGAAGCCGATGTCTCGCGCGTCAGAACGAAGCAGGGGCGTTTGCAAGACGTCATCAGGCCTAGTCATCTGCTCAGGGGTCGGTCTGAAGACGGCGACTGGATATGTATGGTTATCGACGACCAACAATTGGGAGGAGGGGTACTTCCACCTGAGGTACGCCGCGAGATGGGCGTCCCGATAAGCCTTCTGTGCATTCGCCATCGACCGATGTGCGCGCCTGATGGCAAACCACTGGAATACCCTCTTTAGGCCATCAAGCGCGTCCTTCGCGGGCTCATAACCAGGTAGGTCAATCGGCATGGCAAGATTCGTGACCTCAGCTTCATTGGAAGCCCAGGATCGGTCAGCAGTCGAAGGCCTGAAACATCCCAGGCCCGAAGCCAACGTCCCAAATGCCCCTGAAGGCCGGGCATCTTACCAGCATCGGCTTCGGCGCGTAGCGAACTGACGACCTGACACCCTGCTACAATCGAACGTTTGCGGATGGGCCGGAAGGGCCATTCACCCATCCACCCATTCACACACTCACTCATTAACAGCGTCAGATGATTTCAGTGCAAGACGTCTCCATGCGCTTTGGCTCGAAGCTCCTCTTCGATGACGTCACGACGACGTTCTCGAAAGGACGCCGCTACGGGCTCACCGGGCCCAACGGCTCGGGCAAGTCCACGTTCATGAAGCTCCTCACCGGCGAGTCGCTGCCGCAAAAAGGCACCGTTGTCCGTCCGGACAAACTCGGCGTGCTGCGTCAGGACCAGTTCGCGTTCGACAAGGTGCGCGTCATCGACACCGTCATCCAAGGCAACGCCCGGCTGTGGCAGGCGCTCCAGGCGCGTGAAGTGCTGTACGCGAAGGCGTCGATGACCGACGAAGACGGTATGCGGCTCGGCGAGCTCGAAGGGATCGTCGGAGAAGAGGACGGGTACTCGGCCGAGAGCGACGCCGCGATTGTGCTCCAAGGCCTCGACATTCCTCACGCGCTGCACGAACGGCTGATGGGCGAACTGCAGGGCGGACAGAAAGTGCGCGTGCTCCTCGCGCAGGCGCTGTTCGGTCATCCGGAGGCGCTGCTGCTCGACGAGCCGACGAACCACCTCGACCTCGAATCAATCCACTGGCTGCGCGAGTTCCTCATCCGCTACGACGGCACACTGATCGTCATCTCGCACGATCGGCACTTCCTGAACGAGATCTGCACGCACACGGCGGACATCGACTACCAGACGATCATCACCTACACGGGCTGCTACGACGACATGGTGCTGGCGAAGACGCAGATTCGGTCGCGCATCGAGGCCGACTACGCGCAGCGCGACAAGAAAATCGCGCAGTTGAACGACTTCATCGCGCGGTTCTCCGCCGGCACGCGGTCGAGCCAGGTGCAGTCACGCCGCAAGGAAGTCGAGCGGCTCGAGACGAGCGCGCTCGCGCGGTCGAACATCCAGCGCCCGTTCATCAAGTTCGCGATGAACCGGCCGTCCGGCCGCGTCGCGATGGAAGCCTCCGGCGTGTCGAAGGCCTTCGGGGCGCTCCGCGTCATTCCGAACTTCGGCGCGATCGTGAATCGTGGCGAGAAGATCGTGCTCGTCGGCCGCAACGGCGTCGGCAAGACGACCATGCTAAAAGCCTTGCTGGCAGACGCGCCGGGACTGGCGGCCTCGCACGGCGACCTCGATTCCGGCGTCGTCCGCTGGGGACACGAGGTCTCGATCGGCTACTTCGCGCAGGATCACACGGGTGCGATCGCCAAGGGCATGACGGCAGTCGAGTGGCTGCATCAATTCGATCCGCAGTCGTCGCGCCAGGAGATTCACGGCTTGCTCGGCCAGATGCTCTTCAGCGGTGAAGAAGGTCTGAAGCCGACGCACGCGCTCTCCGGTGGTGAAACCGCGCGCCTCCTGTTCTGCCGCATCATGCTGCAGAAGCCGAACGTGCTCGTGCTCGACGAGCCGACGAACCATCTCGATCTCGAATCGATCAACGCACTCAACATCGCGCTGCAGAAGTTCGAGGGCACCATCTTCCTGGTCACGCACGATCAGGATTTGATGGAAGAAGTCGGCACGCGCGTCTGGCACTTCGAGCCGGGCGTCATTCACGACTTCAAGGGACCGTACGAGGAGTACGCGGCGACGCAGCAAACGGCGACGAGTGAGACCTGATCACACGTCAAGCACCTCGTCCTTCAGCAGCCGCTGCCCGCCGAGCGAAACGACGAACCCGTACACGCCGATGGCCGCAAAGACGACCATCGTCACGACCGAAGACGGGAAGAACCAGGACGACGAGTCCGTCGTGAGCGGGATGTTCGGCCAATCCGAAAACAGGACCACGACGAGCAGCGCCAGCAGACCGAGCCGGGTGAGCACGATCAAGCTCAGCACGAGGAGCGTCACGAGGACGATCGTGTCGGGTAAGGGCGTTCCGGACGCAAAGAGGATCGCCGGCAGACCGAGGAACACCAGGTAGGCCACCCATGTCCGCCGCAACACGACGCGGAGCACCAAGACGGCCATGAGGGTGAAGATCGGAATGCGCAACGCCTCCCGGAGCAGGTCGACGTGCGCAGCCACGTTGGCGCCGACGCCGGCCAACGGCGCGATGCCCTGCCAGGAGGGCGCATCGGGAGGGCCCGTGAAGCGGAGCTCGAGATGAATCGTCAGCGTGACCGCCAAGCCGGCGAGAGCGCCCAGCAGGATGTGCCGGCCAACGAGCGGGTCGCGCAGGCGTCCCTCGAGCACCCGGCTCCAGGCAATGAGCGTGTTCGGCCACAGCCGCCGAACGTAGGGCTCCACCGCGAGATAGAAGAGCCACACGAAACCGCCCTGATAGATCGCCAGCGCCAGATTCGTGTTGCCGACCAGCGCGAACCGGTTGGCGGGCGCGTCGGAGTTTCCGAGAAGCACAGCCAGCACGCCGACGCCCACGACGACGGCCGCGTACCGAAACGCGCCGCTACGATCGCTGCGGCCGAGACGCATGTTCCGGCGGGCCAGGAACAGGCTGCCCAGCACGACGGCGAGCATGAAGAGCGCTTGCACGTGCGTGGCGATCCGTTCGACTAAGGGACGCTCGGGAACGACATCGCTGTCTGGCGGTCTCCATGCCGGAATGACGGAGAACCAGACCGGCCGGCCTCGAAACGAGCCGGCTTCGATCCGGAGCTGATCTTTCGTCATCCATGCGCGGCGGACATCCGTGGGTTCCAGAGGCGACCAGAGCGGATCCGCCGGCGAGAGATCCGTCTCATCGAAACCCGCTGCCGCAAGCAGGCGCGTCCAGTCGCGTTCTGTCCAGGGACCTGGCGCCTCGGAATGACTCGGTGGAGCGGCGCGAAGACGCATCAAACGGCCGCGCGGATCGAGGCGGACGTACGTCATGCCCGCCCGAATGAGGGGCGGGTTCGAGGCAGTGGCCGTGCCGGCCCGTGCGACGGGCTCCAGCGGCGCAGGACTCTCGCGATACCAGAACCAGACGGGCGACGGCTCGACCGACCGCAGATTGTCCCAGCGCTGCGGCGAACGGTCGGCCTTGGTCACTTTGTCGAAGTAGCTGGGGTCCCGATCGAATCCAAACGCCGAATCGGCGGGCGCGTTCGTGTAGCCAGCGCTGGCGAGCACCGCACGGGCGGCGATCGCCAACTCGACCGGCGGTTTGGGCATCGCGACGCGATTCTCCAGATGGCTGTGGTTCTCCGCGATCCAGACACCGCCCAGCCCGGCCAGGAACAGCACCAGACACGCGACGGCGACGCCGGGACGCAGCGCGCCCGCACCGCCGGCGCGCGCCACCATGTCCGGCGACGGCGTTTCGCCCGCGGCCATCGCCATCGCGAGCGGATCGCCGCCGGGGAGCGCCGCGGCCAGCAACGCCGCCGACGAGGGACGCTTCGCCGGATCGGGATCGAGGCAACGCAGAATCGCGCGCTCGACGAGCGGGTTGAGGCCGCTGACGAGCGCCGACGGGCTGGTTGGCGTGGAACTCTGCAGTCGCGCCAGATCGTGCAGGGTCTTCGCGTCGAAGGCGCGCTTCCCTGTGAAGAGCTCGTACAGCACGAGGCCCAGTGAGTAGATGTCCGTCCGCTCCGACAACTTGCCGCCCGCGACCTGCTCGGGCGCCATGTACTGCGGGGTGCCGACCTGCGCCTCGTGCCCGGAGATGCCGCCAGTCGCGCCCGCCAATCCGAAGTCGGTGATCTTCGCGCGGCCACGCCCGTCGATCATCACGTTGGCAGGTTTGAGATCGCGGTGCAGCACGCCCTCGTCGTGCGCGGCGGCCAGGCCCGCGCACAACTGCCGCGCGATCTCGACGGCCTTGTCCTCCGGCAGCCGGCCGATGCGCCGCAGGAGTGACGCGAGGTCTTCGCCGTCGACGTACTCCATCGAGATGAACTGACGGACGAGTCCGGGCCGGCCGGACGCAGCGGGTTCCTCGATCTGACCGATGTCGAAGACGCGACAGACGTTCGGATGGGTCACCCGCAACGACAGGCGGACTTCGTTGAGGAAGCGCTCGAGCCGCGCCGGGTCGCGCTCGATGGGCTCGGGCAGAAACTTCAGCGCGACGGGTTGACCAAGCTTCAGATCGTCGGCCCGGTAGACCTCGCCCATCCCCCCACGACCGAGCAGTCCCACCATGCGGTAGCGGCCCGCCAGGATCGTCCCGGGAAGGAAGCGCGCGGTGTCACTCCAATGACGCGGTGGCTGCGGCGTGGACGCGATGGGCGGAGCCGGACTGGTCCGAGTCGGCGTGTCGGGGGATGGAAGCGCGGATCCGCAACTCCCGCAAAACCGCTGAGAGGATGGAGTCTCCTGGCCGCACGCCGGACAAGGTGTCATCGATCGAGCGAGAATTATATTGGGAGATTGGGAGATTGGGAGATTAGGAGATTGGGAGATTAGGAGATTGGGAGATTGGGAGATTAAGTGATCAGGAGATTGGATTGCGGAATCGGCGATGTTCGATGTCATCTGCATTTGCAATAACTGCGATGTCCCCTCATTTGCCTCTGGGCCGAGGCGTGGCAGGAGTCTTGCTCCACGGGGCTGCCATGAATGCAGATGAACTCAAGGCGCGGACTCGGCAATTTGCCCTCGACATCATCGATCTCTGCCTGTCGCTTGGCACCGACGATCTCGCGCACCTCATTCGGCGCCAGCTGTTGCGCTCGGGCACGGGTGTCGCGAGCGGCTATCGAGCCGCGTGCCGAGGACGGTCGACACGCGAGTTCGCGTCGCGAATGGCGACGGTCAACGAAGAGGCTGACGAGAGCGAGCTCTGGCTCGACGTTCTCCAAGTCTATCGGCGCGGTTCCGCCAATGTCGTGGCGCGACTGCGCCAGGAATCCTGCGAGCTCCGCGCAATAGCCGCGTCCTCCCGGGCCACAAGCCTCGAACGACTCCGCCGCGAACGCCGCCCGCGAAATCCTTAATCTCCCAATCTCCCAATCTCCTAATCTCCTAATCCTGATACTCTTCCCCGCCCCATGATTGCCGTCTCCCAGCTCGGCAAGCGCTACGGTGACCTCGTCGCGGTTGACGGCGTCACCTTCACCGCCGAGGCCGGCAAGATCTTCGGTCTGCTCGGACCGAATGGCGCCGGCAAGTCCACCACCATCGGCTGCATCTCGGGCCTGCTCACACCGACGTCGGGGCGCGTCGCCGTGCTCGGCCACGACGTCGTCTCGGACCGCATCGGCGCGCGGCGACAGCTGGGCATCGTGCCGCAAGAGCTCGCGCTCTATGAGGACCTGAACGCCGCCGACAACCTCGGCTACTGGGGCGCGGCGTACGGCATGACGGGCGACGCGCTCAAGCGTCGCGTGCGTGACCTCCTCGAGCGGCTCGGGCTGGGCGACCGCGCGAAGGAACCCGTCAAGCGGTTCAGCGGCGGCATGAAGCGCCGCCTGAACTTCGGCTGCGGCATCGTCCACTCGCCGAAGGTCTTGCTGCTCGACGAGCCGACCGTCGGCGTCGATCCACAGAGCCGCGTCCGCCTGCTCGACCTGGTGCGTGAAGAAGTCGCGGGCGGCACGTGCGTGCTCTACACGACGCACTACATGGAAGAGGCGCAGGACCTCTGCCACCGGCTCGCGATCATCGACCACGGCAAACTGCTCGCGATGGGCACGCTCGAAGAGCTGCGCCGGCTCATCGGCGAGAAGGACATCATTCGGCTGTCCGGCAAGTTCGACCCGTCGGTGGCCCGGCGTGCGCTCGAGGCCGCCGGCGGTGTGGAGGTGGTCTCCGCCGACGAACGAATGCTGCGGCTCGCGGTCGAGGACGCATCGCGACGGCTGCCCGCGATCTTGAGCGCCGTCGCCGCCGGCGGCGAGCTCCACGAAACCTCACTCAGCCAGCCGAGCCTCGAGAGCCTCTTCATCAAGCTCACGGGCCGGGAGCTGCGGGAGTAGCGATGCCGTTCGTCCTCACGGCCGCCCTGAAGGATCTTCGGCGCCGGCTCGCCGATCCCGCCTCGCTCGCGATGTGGATGGCCCTGCCGATCGTGATCGGCCTGCTGATGAGCCTGCTCAGCAGCGGCGGCGGGCCGGCACTCAAAGCGCGACTGATCGTCGTCGACGAGGACAAGTCGTTCCTCAGTGGTCTCGTCGCGTCGGCGGGGCGCCAGGGGCAGCTTGGCGAGATGCTCGAGATCGAGAACCTCGACGCGGTGGCGGGCCGGAAGAAGATCGACGCCGGCGACGCCAGCGCGATGCTCACGATTCCCAAAGGGTTTCAGGACGGCGTGCTGAACGACCGGCCCGTCGCGCTCGAGCTCGTCACGAATCCCGCCCAGCGCATCCTGCCCGGCATCATCGAGGAAGCGCTGAAGATGCTGGTCGAGGCCGCCTTCTACGTGCAGCGATTGTTCGGCGAGCAATTGCGCGCTGCCGCCGGCATGACGTCCGGCACGACCGGGCCGTCGGATGACGCAGTCGCGTCGATCAGCCGCATCTTCAATCAGCGCATCCGCACGCTCGAGGCGACGCTGCTGCCGCCGGTCGTGTCGCTCGAGGCGAAGACCATCTCCGAGAACGCCGAGTCCGTGGATTTCTGGGCGCTGTTCATGCCGGGACTCATCTTCATGTCGCTGCTCTTCACCGCACAGGGCATGAGCCTCGACATCTGGGTCGAGAAAACCGGCGGAACGCTCCGGCGCTCGCTCTCGACTCCGCGTGGCGCCGCGGCGTTGCTCGCCGGCAAGCTGGTCGCCGGCATCGCGATCATGGCGCTCGCGGCCGGCGTGGCCATCGTGCTCGCCGTCACCATGTTCGGCGTGCCCGTGTCGCGAGCGCCGATGGCATTCGTCTGGGCCACGTTTTCCGGCGGCGCGCTGTACTGCTACTTCATGCTGATGCAGACGCTCGTCACCGGCATGCGCGGCGCCCAGCTCCTCTCGACGCTCGTCGTCTTTCCGCTCATCATGATCGGCGGCTCGTTCTTTCCGTTCGAAGCGATGCCGGTCTGGATGGCGAACATCGGCCGCTGGACCCCGAACGGCATCGCCGTCATTCATGTAAAGCAGCTCCTGTTCGGCCGCGTCGATCCCGCCGCGCTTGCGATCGCGGCTGTCGCTATCGGCGTGCCGGCCATACTCGCGTTTCTACTTGCGGCACGACGGCTTGGCGGAAAGTTTGCGGTCAGTTGACGATGTCCTTCTTTCAGTCCGCCCTCTTCATCGCCCGCAAAGACGTCGCGTATCTCGTGACCCGCCGCGAGACGATGCTCTGGACGTTCGTGATGCCGATCGTCTTCTTCTACTTCATCGGGACGGTCACGGCCGGGTTTGGGCGCCCGTCACCGAATCAGCGCGATCGGCTGGCGATCCGTGGCGGCGTCAACGGCGGTTTCCTGGTCGACGAGCTGATACGAAAGCTCGAGGCGCAGCAGTACGAGGTCGTGCGGCCCGAGACCGACGAGGCGTTTGCGAAGTTCGGGCGCCGGCTCACGATTCCCCCGCCCACGCCGCCGCACGAAACATTCACCGCGGCCGTGCTGGCCGGTGCGCGCCAGACCCTTTCGTTCGAGCGGCAGGGCGACGCGATGAACGGCAACTACGATCAGGTGCGCGTCGCTCGCGCGGTGTACGAGGTCGTGGCCGACCTCGCCGTGGTGAACGTGAACGGGCATCCGCCGTCGCCGGAATCGTTCGCGGCGATCGCGGCGATGCCGCGCACGCTGACGCTCACGGTCACGCCCGCCGGCAAACGCATCGAGCCGCCGATCGGCTTCGCACAAGCCGTGCCCGGCACGATGGTGATGTTCACGATGCTCGTGCTGCTCACGAGCGGCGCTGTGACGCTCGTCGTCGAGCGTGATCAAGGACTGCTGCGGCGGCTCGCCTCCACGCCGATTTCACCCGGCGCGATCGTCCTCGGCAAATGGATGGGCCGAGTGATGCTCGCCCTGATCCAGATCGCGTTCGGCATGGTGATGGGCAGCCTGCTCTTCAAGATGGACTGGGGATCGGCGCTGCCGATGGTGCTGCTCGTGCTCACCGGGTGGGCGGCGTTCACGGCGGGCCTGGCGATGGTGGTCGCGAACGTCACGCGCACGCCGGCGCAAGCGGCGGGCATCGGCGTGTTCGCCACGCAGATTCTGGCCGGCCTCGGGGGCTGCTGGTGGCCGATCGAGGTCACGCCGGAGTGGATGCAGAAGCTCGCGCTCGCGCTGCCCACGGGCTGGGCGATGAACGCGATACACCGGCTGGTGAACTTCGGCGATGGGCCGGCCGCAGCGATTCCGAATGTCATCGCGATGTTCGCCGGCGCGCTCGTGCTGGGGTGGATCGCGGCGAAGGTGTTTCGATATCAGTAAAGCCAGAAGCCAGAAGCCAGAAACTGCGATGCTTCTGGCTTTTGGCTTTTGGCTTTTGGCTTCTGTCCGGTCCGCCCCACGGACGGCCGCCTCGCCCCAATGGCGATCGTCAACGGCGCTTCACGTGAGATCGTGCCCCGCATGCGCACGTGGCTCTCCGCTCTCGGGCTCGGGCTCGTCGTGGCCGTCGCACACTCGTCGGCCGCGCCAGCGCCGCAGATCCCCGAGACGTTCACGAACCTCCAGATCCTGTCGAAGAACATGACGCGCCCGGCGCTCGTCGGCGTGATGCGGTCGTTTGCGATGGAGCTGGGCGTCCGCTGCGAGCACTGCCATCTCGGCGAGGGCAACGATCTGAGCAAGTTCGACTTCGCCTCCGACGCGCGGCCGGCCAAGGCGACGGCGCGAAAGATGATGAAGATGCTCGAAGGCATCAACGGCGATTACCTGAAAGGCATCGGCGATCCGGCGAGGCTGCCGAAGGTCACGTGCTACACGTGTCATCGCGGGCTGAAGACGCCGCTCACGGCGCCCGCCGCCGGCGGGTCGTCGCGCCCGTGATGGTATAAGGCAGCGTGCAGAGCCGCTGGACGATCGCGCTGCTCGTCTGGGCGGCGTGGACGGCCCTCGCCGTCTTCTTCGCGATCACCTCGTCGCTCACCTACATCTCGCAGAACCGGCCGCCGCTGTGGGGACTGGCACTCGCCTACTCGCTGGCGCAGTGGTGGATCTGGGCCGCGCTCACGCCGTTCGTCGTCTGGCTCGCCCGGCGAATGCCGCTCGGCCGCCGGCGCCTCGCGCTGCATCTCACGACGCACCTCGTGGCCGGTGTCGCGGCCGCGCTCATCAAAGTCACGGTGGAGGGCTGGGTCCGGCAGTGGCTCTTCGGCGCGAGACCGTACGTGCTCATCAGCAACCTCGCGCTGCAGGTCCTCATCTACTGGGCGATCGTCGCCGTGGTGCACGCGCTCGATCACTACGGGCGCAACCGTGCACGTACCGCGCAGGTCGAAGCGCGGCTCGGCGAGGCGAAGCTCGAGTTGCTGCGCGCGCAGCTCAGGCCGCACTTCCTGTTCAACGCGCTCAACGCGATCTCGGAGCTGCTGCACGAGGACCCGGCCGCCGCCGACCGGATGATCGGCCGGCTCAGCGACTTGCTCCGCGCGACGCTGCGCGCCGGGGACCGGCAGCTCGTGCCGCTGTCGGAGGAGGTCCGGCTGGCGGATCACTACCTCGCCATCCAGAAGATTCGCTTTGCGGACCGCTTGCAGGCGACCTCCGAGATCCCCGCCGGCTGCCGCGACCTCCTGGTGCCGCACCTCGTGCTGCAACCGCTGATCGAGAACGCGGTCCAGCACGGCCTGTCGCCGCGCGCTTCCGGTGGTTCGGTACGAATCACCGCCCAGCTGCGGCACGACACGCTGACCGTCACGGTGAGCGACGACGGCGTCGGACGGTCGCGAGAGGTGACGGACGGCATCGGCCTCGCGAACACGCGCGCGCGACTGCAATCGCTCTACGGCAGCGCGGCCACACTCGCGATCGACGCCGCGCCGGGCGGCGGGACGATCGTGACGATCGCCCTGCCGGCCGCGTCCATGCCCGCCTCGGCCGCCGGAGCCCCACCATGAAGCTGCGGGTCGTCGTCGTCGATGACGAGCCGCTGGCGCGCCGCCGGCTGAAGCGCCTGCTCACGGCGCTTGGCGGCGTCGACGTCGCCGGCGAAGCCGGCGACGGGCACACGGCGCTCGCACGCATTCAACAGACATCGCCCGATGCGGTGCTGCTCGACGTCCAGATGCCGGAGATGGACGGCCTCGCGGTGAGCCGCCGGCTGTCCGCCCCGCGGCCGCTCGTCGTGTTCGTCACGGCCTTCGACACGTTTGCCGTGAACGCGTTCGACGTGCAGGCGGTGGACTATCTGCTGAAGCCGGTGTCCGAGTCTCGTCTCGGCGCGGCGATCGAGCGCGTGCGCGCGCGGCTCGCATTGCCGGCGCGGCCATCCGAGGCCGTTCGCCGCGCAATCGACCGTTTGCCAGTGCGATCGGATGGCCGTATCGATCTCGTCGCCGTCGCCGACATCGACTGGTTCGAAGCCGCCGACAACTACGTGGTCGTGCACGCCGGCCGGCGGACGCACGTGCTGCGCGAGACGCTGTCGCATCTCGAATCCGAGCTGGACCCGGCGGCGTTCGTCCGGATTCATCGATCTTCTATTGTGAGAGTCGAGCGCATCTCGCGCCTCGACGTCGCGCTGCGCGGCGACTACCGCGTCACGCTCGCCGACGGCACCGCGCTCACGCTGAGCCGGACGTTCAGGGCGCGGTTTGAATCGGCCATCGGACGGAAGCTTTGATTTGGGGATTGGGAGATTGGGAGATTGGGAGATTAAGGGCTTGAATCTCCAAATCTCCTAATCTCCTAATCTCCTAATCCCCCCACCGGCCGCGTGCCGAGATGGCTCTTGTAGTTCAACCCGACCGCGACCGCCGGCGCCTGCAGCGGCGCCGTGGACCTGCCCTGCCCGTCCGCGAGAACCGACGCCGAGATCGCCGTGAGTCCGAGGACGACGATGAGCTTCGCGATCATCAGAACCATCCTGATGGATGGTGCATCCTACTGGATTTCGCGTCACGTGCGCACGATTGCACACTTCTTTCGCGGCCGCGATCGCGCGCCGGATCGTCGCGGCCGTTCGCGCGACCCATGCGAGTAGGTTTGACACGACAAGGAACCTTTATTCCCTGGACATCGCGTCCACATCACGGGCGTCAGAATCACGCGCGTTGGCAGCATCGCGCGATCTCGCCCGCGCGCGGTGCGTCACGCGCGTGGCGATCGATTCACCGGGAATTCACGCTGCATTTCGTACATCACCGCGATCGCGTGACAGCGAGATCTGCGCGCGCATCACCCACGCGCGCGTCTCGCGATCGTCACCGTGTGACGCGCGCGCCCTCAGGTAATTACCTGGCACACGCCTTGCGCTAAGGGAACGACAGTCGACGGGCACGTTTCTGTTCTCCAGCGCGCGTCTCGACGGCACTGGAGATCTGTCATGACCGTTGTGCGTCGCTCATTTGAGCGAGTGGCTGTAGGTGTGGCTGTCGTTGCTCTGCTCATCGCTCCGTCCGGACTGTCCCTCAAAGCTCAATCCACGTCAGCAGAACTGCCGCGCGTACTCGTCGATACGACCTACGCTCCACCAGGTCCGATCGTCAACGTCGCCTCGGGCGGCAACCTGCAGACCGCGATCAACAACGCGAGCCTCGGCACCACGATCATGGTGCAGGCGGGTGCCAACTATGGCGCCGTCAACCTACCGAATAAGTCCGGCAGCGGCTGGATCTACATCATGTCCAACGGCGTGCTCCCGGCGCCCGGCGTGCGCGTGACGCCCACCATCGCGAGTCAGCTGGCGCGGATTCAAGTCTCCAGTTCCTCCGCCGTCTCCACCGCCGGCGGCGCGCACCATTACCGGTTCGTCGGCATCGAGTTCTCGGTGACGGGCACGCTGCAGAGCGCGGTCGTCGACCTCGACGGCGGCTCGAACCAGCCGCACCACATCATCCTCGACCGCTGCTACGTCCATGGGACGACGAGCGGCACGCACCGGCGTGGCGTTACGATGCACGGGAATCACCTGGCTGTCATTGATTCCTGGGTATCGGACTTCCACGAAGGCGGCGCCGATTCGCAGGCGATCGTGGCGTGGAGCGGCACGGGCCCGTTGAAGATCGTGAACAACCGGCTGGAGGGCGCCGGCGAGAACGTGATGATCGGCGGCGCCTCGCCGTCGGTGCAGTCGTGGGTGCCGTCGGACATCGAAATCCGCAGCAACTACTTCTTCAAGCCGACCAGCTGGCGGTCGTCCTCGTGGTCGATCAAGAACCTGCTGGAGTTCAAGCAGGGCCGGCGCGTCCTGGTCGAAGGCAACGTGTTCGAGAACAACTGGGCCTCCGGCCAGTCCGGTTTTGCATTTCTGATTACACCGCGCAGTGAAGACGGCGGCGCGGTGGGCGCGACGCAGGACATCACCGTCCGGCGCAACAAGTTCGTCAACATCGCGCAGGGCATCAATATCTCCGGCGAGGACGATACGGGCCCCTCGGAGCGGACGGCCCGGGTCGTGATCCAGGACAACTTGATCATGGTGCAGTGCACCGGCTGCTCGGGCGGCCAGTCCGCAGACGGCCGGGCCTTCCAGTTCATCCATGGGCCGTCGAACGTCACCATCTCGCACAACACCGTCCCGGTCGCCGGCACGATGGCGATGTCCGAGAATTCGCCGAAGTCGGCCGGGTTTGTCTTCAAGGACAACATCGTCGTTTCGGGCAACTACGGGTTCACCGGCACCGGCACCGGCTCCGGCACGTCGACGCTCAACACCTATTACACGAGCCCGGTTTTCACGGCGAACGCGGTCATCGGGGGCTCGAGCGGCAGCTATCCGAGCGGCAACTACTTCCCGTCCTCGACCGGCGCGGTCGGATTCGCCAGCATGGGCACCGGCGACTACGCCCTCGGAGCGTCGTCGACGTATCGAGGCGTGGGCTCCGACGGCAAGGACCTCGGCGCCGACATGACGGCCATGCTGGCCGCGACCGTCTGCGCCGTCAGCGGTGTGTGCAACGGCGCACCGCCCCCGCCGCCGCCAACGGGCGACACGACGCCTCCCACGGTCTCGATGACGTCTCCGGCGGCAGGCGCCACCGTCGCCGGGCAAATCGTCGTGGCCGCGAATGCCGCCGACAACATCGGCGTGGTCGGCGTGCAGTTCCAGATCAACGGCACGAACTTCGGATCTGAAATGAGCGGGGGCCCGTACTCGGCGAGCTGGAGCACGAGCGCCGGTCCCGATGGCAGCTACAGCCTCACCGCGATCGCGCGGGATGCGGCGGGCAACAAGACGACGTCGACGGCGGTCACCGTGACGGTCAAGAACACGGTGACGCCACCGCCACCCACCGCACCAGTGATTTCAGGTGTGTCCGCCTCGGGGATCACATCCTCATCCGCCACCGTGAACTGGACCACGAATCAGGCAGCCACGTCGCAGGTCGAATACGGCACCACGACGGCCTATGGCAGTGCGACCACGTTCGACAGCGCACTCGTGACAGCGCACAACACACCGCTGTCGGGCCTCACGGCCGGCACGACGTACCACTACCGCGTGAAGTCACAGAACGCGCAGGGCCAGCTGGCCGTGTCGCCGAACGTCACGTTGACCACGACGTCAGCGACGTTGCCTGTATTCAAGATTTCGAACGTGTCGTCGTCGCGGATCAACTCGAGGACGATGAAGATTGCGTGGACGACGTCGATCCCGGCGTCGAGCCAGGTCGAATACGGCACGACGACCGCCTATGGCAAGAAGACCACGATTGACTGGAACATGGTCACGTCGCACTGGGTTCAGCTTTCGAATCTGACCACGGGCACGACGTATTACTTCCGCGTCAAGTCGAAGGATGCTGACGGCCGAACGCGGACGTCCGGCCAATTCACCTTCACGACGACCACGCCCCAGTGGCAGTGACGTTAGGCTGATGGCAGACGTAGGGCGGACCAGAGTCGGTCCGCCCTACGTCGGTCATCGCGTCTTCATCTAGCATGCGCTATAACTCATGCGCATGAACGCACGCCTCCTGGCGCTCACCGTCCTCGTCGGCTTGGCGGCGGCGCCAGTGGCGTACGCCCAATCGCCCATCCCGTCACCGGCGCCGACGCCATCGCTGGTCTCCGGATCGGCCACGCGGCTGCGCGTGTACCTCGACTGCGAGAACTGTTTCTCGGAGTACCTGCGCGACGAGATCAAGTGGGTGGATTTCGTGCGGCAGCGCGAAGATGCGGACGTGCTGCTGCTCTCAGCCGACAGCGACACCGGCGGCGGCGGCCGGGAGATCGTCCTCCGCTTCATCGGTGCACGCCAGCTGGCCGGACAGGACCGCAATCTGCGCGTGCGGTCGGTCACGGGAGATCCCGAAGACGTCCGCCGGCGCGCGGTGTTTCGCACCGTCATGGTCGGCCTGCTCGGTTATCTGGCGCAGGACGGCCTGCCGCCGGACCTCAACCTCACGGTGCGGCCGCCCGCGACGGCCGGTGCCTCTGAGCTGCGTCGCGACCCCTGGAATTTCTGGGTGTTCAGCATCCGCGGCGGCGGCGAGGCGAACGCCGAGGAAACCAACCGGCAGGTGAGATTCAACGGCGGTGTCAGTGCCGACCGGGTGACGAACAACTGGATCATCAGCTTCGGCGCCAACCTCGAAGAGGAAACCGAGCACTTCGATCTGGACGAGGACGAGCCGCTCAAGACGGTGCGGCGCGAGCGCGGCGGCGACTGGTTCATCGCCCGCAGCCTCGGACCCCGGTGGTCGGCCGGCCTGGAAGGCGACGTCGACTCGTCGACGTTCGGCAACCGGAAGTTCTCGGCGGGGTTCGCGCCCGCGATTGAGTTCAACTTCTTCCCGTACTCGCAGTACGCGTCGCGGCAGTTCCGGATTCAGTACTCGATCGGCACCGAGCGCGCCCGCTACAACGAGGTGACGCTGTTCGGCAAGCTCGAGGAGACGCTGGGCCGGCACCGCGCGTCGGCGACGCTCGATCAGCGGCAGCCGTGGGGCTCGCTCGAGCTCGGCGTGGAGTTCGCCCAGTACCTGCACGACCGTACGAAGTACAACATGGAAGTGAACGGCGACCTCTCCCTGCGCGTCGCCCGCGGCCTGTCGCTGAATCTCGACGGCTCGGCCAGGCGCATCCGCGATCAGCTCTCGCTGCCGCTGCGCGACGCGACGCCGGAAGAGGTGCTCCTGCGAATCCGCGAGCTGCAGAGCGGCTACGAGGTCTCCGTCTCCGTCGGCCTGACGTACACCTTCGGATCGATCTTCAACAGCATCGTCAACCCTAGATTCGGACGGTAGTAAGCTGTCCGCATCATGCCCTCGAGAAGATGGCTCCCCGCGCTGGCGGCCGCCGTGGCGCTGGCGTCCCTGGCGCCCGCCGCCGCACAGGTCGACGTCCATTCGCCGGCCGAACAAGACAAGCATCTCGCCGAGCTGGTGATCGAGAGCGCCCGTCGTGGACCGGTGGTGCCGGTGCCGCTCGTGGGCGAGGGGTCGCGCGTGCTCGGATCCGTCTACGATCGCTTCGCCACCGGCGTGGCCATCGCGCGTTTTCTTTCGGCCGCGGGCCAGACGGTGGACGGGGCCGCGATCATGGCGCACCAGGCGTGGCAGGCGCGCGTCATCACGGTCGTCGCCTACCCGATCACCTGCGAGGGCAATCCGAACCGCCTGCGTGGCGTTCGTTGGCGGAATGCGGTGGCCGGACAGGAAGCGCTCGCCCCCCTCGGCGCGCCGCTTCGAGGCACCGACGCGCAGCCACGTCTGCCGGGCGTCACGCTCCCCGACGACGCGCTCGTCGTGAGTTTCCGAAACGCGATCACGACGAGCGCAACCGTCGAGATCGACTACGCAGAGCCGCACTGCCGCGGCGCCGCCACCACCGCGACCCTGGCCGTGAACACCACGCCGAGCCGCATCGCGTTGCAGGGCGTCAACGGCGTGAAGCTGCCGGCGGAGATCACGTCGGTCACGCCGCCGGCCACCGTGCGAATTCACGCCCTGATCGATACGATGGGCCGCGCGCGATTCGGGCATCAGTCGCAGGGACCACGCGAGTTGCTCCCGGCCGCGACGGCGCTGATCACGCAGCGCACGTTCGACGTGCCGGCGATCAACGGCGTTCCCACGCCAATCTGGATGCTCATCCCGATCGTCTTCACGGCAACAGGCGAGCCCGGTCATATGGAACCCTACGCGCCGGCGCCGCCGCCCGGCGCAACCATCACGACGACGACGAGCACCATCAGCGTGCCGTCGGCGCCAACCGCGCGACCGCCATTGCCGCCGGCGCCGCCCGGCGCCCTCGACACGAGCATGGCGCGCCTGGCGATCGAGGTCGGATCGAAGGGCGACCCGGTGCCAATTCCGCTCGACGCGGCTGGCCCCGTTGTGCACGGGGTGCTCTTCGATCGATTTCTGGTCGGCGCCGTCAGAGCGCGCGCGGCGTTCCTGGCCGGCACGCCGATCGATCCATCGACCGTGTCGACCACACTCGTGCAAAACGACCTCGTCGCCGTCGCGTACTCACTCGCCTGCGGCGAGCGTCGCGTCGCGCCGGTCGACGTGGCGGTGGCGGTCTCAACCGGCGGCACGACACCGGGGACGCTGCGCGCCACCGGACCCGTCATCAGCGGCGCGGCGCTCTCGGCCCCCCTTCCGGGCGTGACCATCCCCGATGGCGCCATCGCGCGAACCTTTGTCAGTGCCGCGCCGTCGCAGAACCTCGAAGTGCGCATCACGTACGCGGACTCGACCTGCGCGGGCGATTCGAAAACGGCCATCCTGCCGATTCATTGGGCACGCGGCACGATGCAGCCTCGACAGTCCACGTTCAAGTTGCCGCCGGACGCCGCGTCGCTGCCATCGCCCACCATCGTCACGATGCGAGGTCTCGTGGATCTCGAGGGCCGGTACCGATTCCCCGACGTGGCCCAGGGTCCACCCGAGCTCGCGGCCACCGCAATCATCGCGGCGGCACAATGGCGCTTCCTGCCGTACCGCGCGAACGGCGCGCCGATGCCGCAGAGCGTCGTCGTGCCGCTGACGTTCACGGCGTCGGGCGCACCGGAACCTCCCTCGCTTCCCGCCGGTGCACCACCGCCACCGTCGATGCCGGTACCGTCAGCGAACACGACCATCGCCGGCCGTCCGTCGATTGAAATCGCGACCCCCACCGTTGCAGGTCTCACGGCGTCGGGCAGCCGCTGCGCGATTGCCGAAGACGCGGCGTACGGATTCTCGACGTCGAACGCGATCAAGATCGGCGGCGGACCGTTCGACGGCCCCGCCCGCCACAAGCTGTTCTTGTCCGCCTTGCGAGGGCCGGACGGCCAAGGGCTGAACATCGCTCGTCGCGGCTCGATGCTCGGGCCCGATCAGTCCACGATTCTCGACGTCTACGAGATCTCGTACCCGGCCCTCGCGCAGCCGGTGCGCATCTACCTCGACTCGTATCACGCCGAGCCGCTGAAGGCGCCCAAGGGTTTCGTGTGCGCGGCGCCGTTCGAGATCCGGTAGACCCTCACCGCCGAATATTGAATCCCGTCAGGAACGTGAACCTCGGCCCGAATCGCGACGTCGCGACGGCGACGTTCACCGGGATGTTCAGCGCGCCCGATCGAATCGTCACGCCGGCCGCCATGACCAGGCCGACCCCCGATGCCGAGATGTTCGGGCCGACGCCGAATTCGTGGCCCGACGGCGTGCGGATGCCCGCCAGCCAGTTGAGGCTCGGCAGCGCCACGCCCTGGTCGAGGCCGGTGATGAGCGGCACCCACTCGGACAACACCGTCAGGCCTTGCTCGTTCGCATACATGCGCTTTTCGAACTGCCATCCGAACTGCGAGACGATTGGCTTGAGGTTGATGTCGTGCTTCTTGAGCTCATCGATGCTCCGTTGATTGAGCATCGTCACGCCGAATCTCGGGCCGGCCATGTTGACGGTCGGCAGGGGCCGCGGTGGTGCTTGCGGCACCTGCGCGCGGGCAGGCGTGGCGAGCGCGAGCAGGGCACAGATCGCGCCGGCGATGGCGCACGTGTGGGTCTGGCGAGTCATGTCTCGGTACCTCCACTGCGAGGGTAGGTCCCAGGGGGATGACAAGTCGTGAGGAAGGCCTGAAGAAACTCTGAGGGATCTACTTACTGCCTACGGGTGCGTCCAGCCGGAGTTGTCGGAGCTGGACGTCCGAGATCCAGACGTCGCCCGGCGCATGGATCAGCACCGGCGAGCAGTACACGAGGGTCCGCTGCCCGTTCCAATGCGGGGTCACGAAGGCCAGCGTCAGCTCGGTCCAGTTCTGATACGTCTTGCCATCTTCGAGAACGCGCGAGACGTCGGCCTGCCAATACAGCGCGGCGACGGGTGCGGTCGAACGCACGCGCATGCGGTAGACGTAGGCCGCGTCCGGTTCGAGCACCGCTCCTTGGGAGACGACCGCCCAGTTGCCGCCGCGAAACTGCAAGTGCAGCCGCGCGGGCTGACCCGCCTCGCCGGGCTCGACGGTTCGCGTCACCCGCGAATCCGGGTGCTGCGACCAGCCGTCGGTGCCGGCGCTGAAGTCTGCGTTTTTCAGCAGATTCGGACCGAGGAGGTCGGGACGCGTTTCGCCGCAACGGCGCAACATGCCGGATGGATCGATCGGCTCGGCCGACACCTTCGAGACCGCGAGCAACCGGAGCCAAGCTCCCGCCGCCGTGCAGTACTCACGCGCGCCGCTCGCGGCGCGAACGACCGCCAGGAGATTCTCGGCCGTCGCCGCGGACGCCGCCGCCGTCCGGGCGATCGCGAGATCGTGCTGCGCCGCCGCCAACGACAGCCGATACACGCGAGTCTGAAACCCCTTCACTGCACCGGCGGTGAGCATCAGTGCCCAGTCCGGCGGCGGCGACTTCAGGTAACCCGGTGCCACTCCCCATCCGGCCGCCGGCGACGTCTGCACGTGCTCGTCGTCGACGACGATGAAGGCGTCCGGTGGCAGCAGATCCAGCTGCTCCGGCGCAATGCGAATCCGTCCGGACTGCGTGGCTGGATCGTAGAAGTCGAAGCCGAGCTTGAATCGAGTGGCCACGTTCAATCGCGAGGCGAGGATGCGGTTCTCGACAAAGATCGGATACGCCGGCTGTGGCTCCAAAAAGGCCGCGACCGTTTTCAGATTCTCGTGCCACGCGGCGGCCGTTTCCAGCGTCTTGACTTGCGCGGGGTGCAGGGACGCCAGGCCAATGCCCGCGAGCAGAAGCCCGAGCGCCGGTGCGCGCCACAGCGCGGGCACGCGAGGCACCACACCAGGGACGACGATCGCGCCGAACGTGGCGATCGCCAACGCCATCGTGGAGATGGCGGCAAACGGAAGGTGATCCGGATCGAGGCCCGTCACGAGCCACGACACCGCGGGTCCGCCCCGTCCGACGGTCGCGGCCACGCCGGCGACCACCAGCGCGGCGGCGACGACCGCCGCGCGCGTCAGGCTCGGCGAGACCAGCGCGCGCAACGCCACGCCACTGATCACCGCGAACGGCAGCAGCACGAACAACACCTGGCCGGCGCGCAACTCCGACGACACCGGCAAATAGCGGAACGGCGAGACACTGCCGACTTCGAAGAACACGAAGAGCACCCCGGCCCACAGCAGTGCGACCGACGCGCGCGGCGTGGGTTGCATCAGCAGCACGGCGGTTGCGACGATCGCGAGCGGAGTGAACGCCGCAAACAGTGGCTCTCTCGTGAGACGCAGCGTCCAATCGAGCGCCGTATCGATCACCGCACGAAACCCATATGAGGCAGGCAGCCGGCTTGCCACCTCCTCCATCCCGCCCCAGACGGCGTAGTAGGCGCTCACGCCCGCAGCGATCAGCAACATGGCCGCCACGGCGGTACGGCGGTACGGCGCGCGCGGCGACAGAACCAGATAGATGAGGATGAACCCAAGTGCAAAGAGTCCGGTCGGCTTGATGAGCGCGGCCCAGAGCAGGCACGCCGCGGCAGCGGTGTAGTTCGCCCGCGGCGACGCGGACTCGGCAGCGCGCAGGAAACACCACACGGCCGCGGCCGCCAGCAGCGTCACTGGGCCGTCCGGTAGCAGCGCCGTCGCCGCCTGGATGTCGAGCGGAAACACCGCCCAGACGAAGGCGGCGATCAAGCCGGCACGCTCGTCGGCGAACCAGCTCGCGAGACCGAAGACGAGCGCGATGGACGCCAGCGAGCAGAGCCACGGAAACAGCAGCGTGCTCGTCTCGCTCGGCCCGAACAGCCAGTAGGACAAGGCCACCGGCGCGATGAGACCGATCCGCGACTGACCGCCCGGCCACTCGCCCATGCGCAGGTGACCGTTCAGCAGATCCAGCGCGGATTGTGCGTAGCCCAGGTCGTCGTTGAAGACGACGCCCGTGACGAATCGAAGACGGAGCACCAGGCCCAGCGCGAGGATCGCGAACAGGCTGACGTACGCCCAGCGGCGCGTCATCGCGCCGCCTCAGTCCGGCCCGGTGGCTTCCAGGCCACGAAGAGGTGATTGAGGCCCCACTGCGTCCAGAAGTGCTTCTTCCTCAGGCCCACGAACTGGTTGCGCGTCAGGCACCCGGCAATCTCCGAGTCGCGCACGTAGTAGCTCTCCTCTGCATGCATGCCGCGCTGGTGGTCGAGATCGTATTTCGTGCCGAGGACACGATCGTAGAGCCACAGTACGCCGTGCACGGCCAGTTCGGCCGCCGGATTGCCCATGGTAATGACGATGTTGCCGCCCGGACGGAGGCATCGCGCGGCTTCGGCCACCTCGACGTCACGCAGCGATTTCGGAATGTGATTGAAGCAGGCGTTGAACGTCACCGTGTCGAAGGTGCCATCCGCGAACGGAAAGTGCCGCGGGTCGCGCATCAGTTGACCCGCGGTCAACCCGGCGTAGGGAAAGACGTCGATGCCCGCGCCGCGCCCGCCGAGGAACTGGCGCACGAAGCGATCGTGGGGACCGCATCCGACATCGAGGCAGTGGCCCTGGACCTCGGCGGCGGCGAATTCATATCGCTCCGTGAACAGCGCGGACAAACCCCAACGGTCGCCGCCGAACATGACGAACGCCCGCATGGGAAACGTCACCGCGTCCTTCCATTGCTGCGCGCGGCTGCGAGGCTGGCGCACCGGACGCGGCAGCGCGGCGCCTACTTCACCGCGGTCCACAGGAGCCACCACGAGAAACCGGACGGGTACAAGCGCGTGACGAGTGCCCTGACGCCACCGAACAGCCGCCAGACCAGCGGACCGCCGAAGCCGACGTAGGCGAAGGGCGCGAACAATCCGTTGACCGGCTCGACGCGCACGTCCGAGAAGCCGCCGAGCAGCGTCCGAATCTCCTGTGGCTGCAAATGGCGGTACTGCGTGTCCTCGTGGCGGATGCGGAGCAGGTCGGCGAAGCCGAGCGCGAACCTGCGGAAGTGCGAGGCCGGATTGCCCTCGAAGATGACGAGCCGCCCGCCCGGCGCCAGCACACGGTGGATCTCGCGGATGGCGGCGTCCGGCGCGCTCAGGTGATGCAGCACCCCGCGCGCGATGACCGCGTTGAACGCATCGCTCTTGAACGGCAGCCGCTCGGCCGGCGCCACCACCATCGCGACGGCGCCGCCCGTCACCTGACGCGCCACGCTCGCGCTCGTCAGGCCGACTTCGAGACCGGTGAGCCGTCCGATCGACGGCGCCGTGACGGCGTCCACGAGAAACGTCCCGACGCCGGATCCGACTTCCAGGACGCGCGCCGCCGCGCCGGCCGCGGCGATGAGCTGCCGGTTCTGCGCGGCGAACATCTGCCTGAGCGCGAAGCGCTGCTGAAATCGAGCGAGACGCTGGGCGGCCGCGGCATCCGCGCGCCGCGCCTCTTCGAGGATGCCCGCGGTGAGCCGCTGCGGATCGTCTACCGCAGCCATGTGCCAATCATGGCCCGGGCAAACGCCAGGCCGTAGCGCAGTGAGGGCCCCTTCTTGCTCACGCCACTCTGCCGCCGCCGGATGGTGATCGGCACCTCCATCACACGCAGTCCCTTCTTCACCGCGTCGATGAGCATCTCCGAGGTGTGAAACTGCTGCTGCCGAAGCTGCAGCCGCGACAGGCCCTCCGCGCGAATGGCCCGGAACCCGCTCGAACAGTCCGTGATCCGCCGCATCATCAGCGCCGAGCACAGCCAGTTGAACAGCACCACGCCCGTCGCGCGCACCCGGCTGTCGGCGTCGTACTGTCCGAGCACGCGCGAACCGACGACCAGATCGGCACGGTCGTCGGCAATCGGCCGGACGAGCGCTTCGATCTCCTCCGGGAGGTGCTGACCGTCGGCGTCGAGCGTGACAACGATTTCGGCGCCGCCTTCGATCGCGAGATCGAAGCCCGCCTTGAGCGCCGACCCGCCGCCCCGATTGATCGCGTAGACGACCGTGCCCTGCCCGTGCTGGCGCACCACCGCTTCCGTGTCGTCGGTCGCACCGTCGACGACCACGAGCGTGCGCACGGCCTTGCCGCAGGCGCTGGCTGGGATGCCCTTGAGGACGGCCGCCACGTTGTCGGCCTCGTCAAAGGCGGGAATCACGATGCAGATCGGCGCGCCGATTTGCGCGTGCTCACGCCGGTACTCGCGCTTCGCGAGCTCACGCACCAGGTGATCGATCGTGCGTTCGAGCCGGTTGCTCCGCGCCAACGCCACGAACACCAGCAGGAACATCGTCAGCGTGGAGAACACGAGCAGGCCGATGAGCCGGATGCCGCCGCCGCGATCGAACGAGAAGGCGCCGAGCACGACGTCCGCCGAGTTCGGCCAGATCGACAGGACGATGACCGCGAGCCCGATCCCGACACCGAGCATGCGCTCGAGGAAGCGCAGCCGCTGCCGCCGATGGACGAGAAAGAGGCCGGCCAGGAACAGCAGGCCGAAGCACAAGCCGACCAGCCGGAGCGCGCTGAACATGACAATCAGGCGTTGGATGCGGGAGTCGGCTCCGCCAGGAACGCCGATCGGCGCCGCGTCCCGTCCCAGCGGATGTCGGGCATGAACGCGTGGCGAAGGGGCTCGAGACGCGGACGCAGGCGCTGCAGATCCTGCAGCATCACGCGGAGGGTGTGATCCAGATCCGCCGTGGGCCGGTATCCGAGATCGAAGAGATGCTGATGATCGGGCCGATAGTAATGCTGTTCGCGCTCGGCGCGCGGGTTGGCGACCGGGCGAACCTCGACGTCGAGCTGGATGCTGGCCGCGACACGCTGCACACGCAATGCGAGATCGGCCACCGAGTAGACCTCGGCGAATTGGTTGAACACGCGGTACTCACCGCGTTCTGGTGGCGCGCCGAGCACGAGCGTCAGGCAGGCCATCGAGTCCTGCAGCGGCAGGAATCCGCGTTGCTGGCCGCCGGTGCCGAACGGTGTCAGCGGGTGGCCGACCACCGCTTGCGCGCAGAACCGGTTGATCACGGTGCCGAAGCACTGATCGACGTCGAAGCGCGTGACGAGACGCTCGTCCGTCTGCCGATCGTCGAAGCGCGTCCCGAAGACCACGCCCTGCATGATGTCCGTCGCCCGCAATCCCCACAACCGGCAAGCGAACATGACGTTCGACGAGTCGTGCACCTTCGACCAGTGGTACCAGGAGCCGGCCTGCCGCGGAAACGGCAGCGTGTCGCGCCGGCCGCGGTACTCGATCTCGAAGAACCCTTCGGGAATCGGGATGTTCGGCGTCCCGTATTCCCCCATCGTGCCGAGCTTGACGAGGTGCGCGTCAGGACAGACGGCGCGAATTGCGAACAGCAGGTTGAGCGTGCTGACCACGTTGTTCGTCTGCGTGAACACGGCGTGGTCGACGTCGATCATCGAGTACGGCGCCGACGGCACCTCACCGAGGTGGACGATCGCGTCGGGCGCGAACTCGCGGAGCACACGCTCGACGAAGGCGTAGTCGCAGAGGTCGCCCTCGAGGAATTCCACATCCTGGCCGTGGACCTCGCGAAACGCCGCGCGACGGTCGGCCATGGAGCGAATGGGCGTCACGCTGTCGCCGCCGACCTCTGCGACCCAGGCGCGCCGCAAGAACTTGTCGGCACCGCCGATCCGGTGGCCGCGGCTCACCAGGTAGTTGGCGAGCGACCAGCCGAGATAGCCGTCGATGCCGGCGATAAAAACATTCATCGTGGTTCGATTGACCGTCCGTCTGCTGCCGTCCTCGGTGACACTGCGCGCGGCCGGCCTTGTGGGCGGTCAGTATAACAAAGGGCCCAGGACTTGCACTTCCAGTTGTCGCTCCTTCCGTAAGGATGGGCCACATGCGCCACCTGACTGCGTGTTCTGTGGCTCTCGTGCTCTTCGCGGCCGCGGCCTGCGTGTCCTCGACGTCATCGGGCCCGACCGCGCCGAGCTTCGGCACGGCCACAGTCTCGGGCACCATCGTCGGAAATGGCACTGGCGTCAGCTCCACAGGCGCGAGCGTTCGGGCGGTCGGGTTTCAGCGCTCGACGGCTGTCGACGCCAACCAGGAGTTCACGCTGCCCGACGTGCCGATCAGTTCGAACGTCGTGCTCGAAGTCACGGGCGCCGGATTGAACTCGCAGGTGCCGATCGGCGCCGTCGCGGCGGGCGATCGCGTCGTGATCGTGCTGCGGCGAACCGGCAGCGCCCTGGAACTCGACCACGGCGGCCGGCAGAACGAAGACGGCACGAGCATCCAAGGCCGCATCGACCTGATTCCGAGCCAGAACTCATTTATTGTCATCGGCCAGCTCATCGTGACGGATGTCTCCACGCAGTTCTTCCTGAGCAACGGCGCGCCCGCCACGTTCTTGGACCTGGCGATTGGACTTCGCGTGGACGCGACCGTCACCGAGCGGTCGAACACCGCGGTCGTGGCCACCACGGTGCGAATCCTGGCCGCCGCGCCGGAAACCACCATCCGCCTCCAGGGCGCGATCTCCGAGTTCTTTGGCTCGTCCCTGGATTTTCAATTCACGCTGCAGGGCCGGCTCGTCCGCGCCAACTCGGCCACCGCCCTGGGACCCGGCACCGTCTTCGCGGTGCTCGCCAACGGATCGGAGGTGGAGGTGACCGGGGTCCCCAAGCCCGGCTTCGTGCAGGCCACGCTGATTCAAGTCCGATAGCGAACACGTGACGCGTAAAGCTTCGGCGGACCGCCGTAGCCTTGGCGGAGGCGGTTAGGTTTGCCGCGAGCGTGCCATGATGTCGGAATGAGATTTCGCGCCGCGCTTCTCCTCACCTTCGTTGTCGCGATCCTGTCGGCGATCCCTGCCGCGCAGCAGCCGGCGCTGAAGTCGGGCCTCGATCCTGCGGGCTTCGACACATCGGTTCGGCCTCAGGACGATCTGTTCCGCTACGTGAACGGCACGTGGCTCGCGAAGACGGAGCTTCCTCCCGATCGCTCGATCTACGGCACGTTCGTGCAGCTCTCCGACAAGGCCGAAGCGGATCTGTACGCGCTGATTGAGGAGCTCGCCGGCGACAAGAACAAGAAGCCGGGCAGCACCGCGCAGCAGGTCGGCGATTTCTACGCGAGCTTCATCAACGAAGCGACGGTCAACGCCGCCGGCGCCGCGCCGATCAAGCCGCGCCTGGCCGCGATCGATGCGATCAAGACGCCCGCCGAGATGGCCGAGTTGGCCGGCAAGCTCTCGATGATCGGCCTGCCCGGTCCGGTCGGCGGCTTCGTCGAAGCCGACGCGGGCGATCCGACGAAGGTCGCGCTGTACTTGGGCCAAGGCGGCACGGCGCTGCCCGACCGCGACTACTACTTGAAGGACGATGCGCCGTTCCCGGACGGGCGCGCGAAGTATCAGACGTACCTGGAAAAGGTGTTCACGCTGGCCGGCCGGCCGCGCGCGGCGGAAGACGCCAAGGCCGTCTTCGCGCTCGAAACCGAGCTCGCCAAGATCCAGTGGACGCAGGTCGAGAGCCGCGACGCGGTGAAGACGTACAACAAGATGCCGGTCGCGAAGATCGTGGCCGACTTCCCGGGCTTCGACTGGGTGGGCTGGGCGAAAGCGCAGGGCCTCGAAAACACGCCCGAGTGGGTGATCGCGCAGCCGTCATTCTTCAAGGGCTTCGCGGCGCTGGTGCCATCGACGCCGATGAGCACGTGGAAGGCGTGGCTCGCCGCGCAGTACATCACGCTGCAGGCGCCGCTCCTCAGCCAGGACTTCCAGGACGCGGCGTTCGAGTTCTACGGCAAGACGCTGAGTGGCCAGCAGGTGCAGCGCCAGCGCTGGAAGCGCGGCGTCCAGCTCGTCAACAACTCGATGGGCGAAGCACTCGGCCAGCTCTACGTCGCGAAGCACTACCCCGCCATCGCGCGCACGCGCATGCAGACGATGATCGCGAACCTGCTCGAGGCGTACCGGCAGTCGATCACCGAGCTCGACTGGATGACGCCGGAGACCAAGAAGGAGGCGCTCGCCAAGCTCGCCACGTTCCGGCCGAAGATCGGGAATCCGCCGAAGTGGAAGGACTACAGCAAGCTCGTCGTGAAGCCGGACGATCCCATCGGCAACTACGAGCGCGCCACCGAGGTCGAGAGCGTCTATCAGATCTCGAAGCTCTCGAAGCCCGTCGATAAAGACGAATGGCTGCTGACGCCGCAGACGATCAACGCGTACTACAACCCGGTGAAGAACGAGATCGTCTTCCCCGCCGCGATCCTCCAGGCCCCGTTCTTCGACGCCACGGCCGAGGACGCGGTGAACTACGGCGCGATTGGCGCGGTCATCGGCCACGAGATCGGGCACGGCTTCGACGACCAGGGCCGCCGCTTCGACGGCGACGGCAAGCTCCGCGACTGGTGGAAGCCGGCCGACGAAACCGAGTTCCAGAAACGCACGAAGATCCTCGTCGAGCAGTTCAACGGCTACAGCCCGGTGGCCGGCGCGACGATCAACGGCGAGCTGACGCTCGGCGAGAACATCGGCGACCTCGGCGGCCTCGCTGTCGCGTACCGCGCCTGGAAGATCTCGCTCGCCGGCAAGCCGTCACCGGTCATCGACGGGCTCACGGGCGATCAGCGCTTCTTCCTGGGATGGGTGCAAGCCTGGCGCGCGAAAGCGCGCGAGGCGTACCTGCGCCGCCAGATTCTGGCGGATCCACATTCGGCCGCCGAGTTCCGCGCGAACGGCCCGCTCGGCAACATTCAGGCGTTCTACGACGCGTTCAACGTGAAGCCGGGCGACAAGCTGTACCGGGAGCCCGACAAGCGCGTGAAGATCTGGTGATTCTGAATCGGGTAATCGGGGAATTGGTAATCGGGTAATCGTTTATCGGAGTGTCGGCAAGCTGCAAACGGGAAATCGGATCGGGACATCGGCCGCTCGATTGCCGATTCGATTACCGATTCGATTGCCGATTCCCCGATCCTCGATAGTCCGATAGACGATTCCCCGATTGCCGATTCCCCGATTGCCGATTCAACCTACCTATCTCGTTCCGGCGCCACGACGACGGTCACCACGGTGCCGGGTGGCAGGTCGAGGGCCTCATCGCCACTCTGCGCGACGATCACGCCGCCGACGCCGCCGATCACCGCGCCCACCGCCGCACCTTTGCCGCCGCCGATGATGGCGCCGACCGCCGCGCCGAGTGCCGCGCCGATCGCGCCCTTGCCTGCTGTCTCGCCAGCGCCGTCAGGGTCTGGGACCTTGCCCGACGCGTCCACCCGCACAGTCTTGCCGCCGGGCGTGCGCACGCTTTCGAGAATCGCGTCGAAGTCGAACTCGCGGCCGTTCCGGAGACGAATCCGGTCGAACACGACGCGCATGTCCGCGTTGCGGCCGCGGCCGTACGGCGTCACCCGCTCGACGACACCGTCGATCCGCGCGCCCTGGTACTCGCCGGGATTCCGCACGGTCATCGAGAACCGCGCGCCGCTGCGCGCCGTCTGCGTGCTGAGCGCGGTGTCGAGCACGGCCACCATCCGCGTGCCGTCGGGCACGCCCACGACCACCGGCCGGCGATGCACGACGCGCACCGGCGTGTAGAGATCCCACCGTGGCACGCTGGCCACCCGGCGGTAGTAGCTGGCGATGGTCACCGGCGTCCGGAGGTCGTCGCTGTCGAACCGCCGCGTGACGAACACGCCGCGGCCGCGGTCGACCGACTGGAAGGTGACGCGAAAGTCGGTCTCGCGATCGCCCTCGGTCCAGATCGACAGCCGGTCCCCGACCACGGTCGCGTGCGTCGTGATGTCGCGCCCGCGCCACCCACGCTCATTTCGCTCGTAACGGTCCCGCGCGTCGATCTCGAACGTCGTCCGCGGACCGCTCGATGAGGCGATCGTGAAGGTTCGGCCGTGCCGATCGATGGCGAGCATGCGCGGCGGCTCGAGCCGGTTCAACAGGCTGTAGTACGCCCGGTCCCGCTGCCAGCGCGGCAGGTCACGCGTGGCGCGCTCGGCCGCGCGGCGCGGATCGTCGCCACGCGTCGCTTCGAGCTCGAACGTACCGGACATCGCGACAAATGACGCCGGGTAGTACCGCACCGGTTCGGCGTGATGCGCCGAAACGGTCACGCATGCGGCCGCAGCGATTACCACCGCCAGAAACCCGAGAGTACGTCGCGTCGTGGTCATGGCTCCCGTCCTGCCAAGGCGTCACTGCGCCTCGCGCGGCGGTCAAGATTGCAAGAGCCGGGCCACACGGCTGGCGTTCTTGTCTACAATGCGAGCAACCCGGAGGTTCCATGTCTCGTCGATCTGTCATTACGGCGTTGAGCGTGGCGGCGGCCATTGCCAGTACGTCTTTCGTCATCGCCCAGCAACGCGTCGCCTACGACGGGGTGACGCTGAACGATGAAGGCCTGCCGCAGTACGCGACGTTCTCCATCTGCGCGATCGATCCGTCCAATGGCCAGTCGGGCGCGGCCGTGACGACGCGTGTGCCGTTCGTCGGGCGCGCGGTGCCGCACGTGCGCGCCGGCGTCGGCGCGGTATGCACGCAGGCGTCAACGATGGTCGAGTACGGACCGCGCGGGCTGGACCTGCTCGAACAAGGCACGGCGCCGGCCGATGCGCTCCAGCAGTTGATGGTCAACGATGCGCAGAAGGAATCACGACAGGTCGGCATCATCGACATGAAGGGCCGCGCCGCGGCGCACACAGGCGCGCGAAACGGCAACTGGGCCGGCAGCAAGCAGGGTGTGAACTACACGACGCAGGCGAACATCATGGTCGGTCCCGAAGTGCTCGACGCCGTGGCCGCATCCATGGACGCGACGGCAGGAACCGGCATGCCGCTCGCCGAGCGCATGATCCTCGCGCTCGAAGCCGGGTATGCGAAGGGCGGCGATCGCCGCTGGGGCAACCTGCAGTCGGCGGCCATCAAGATCGCCGACCCGAACAACCCCGGCCGCGGCAACGACCACATCGCGCTGGCGATCGAAGTCGGCGAGCACGCGGATCCCGTCGCCGAGATCAAACGCATCTACATGACGACGGCGCGCCGCCTGGGCTATCGCACGTTCTCACGCGTCGAAGGTCAGGATGTCGTTGAACTGAAGCGGATGCTCCATGCGCTCGGCTACTGGCGTCCAACGCTCACGCCATTTCCGGATCGGCCGCCGCAGGACTTCAATCTCTACGACGAAGAGGCGATCGCCGCCGTGGACAAGTTCCGCGCGGACAAGGGCCTGAACTATCAAGGCAATCCGCCCGGCTTGGTGGACGCGCGGCTCGTCGACGCGGTGCGGACTGCGTACTTTCAGAAGAAGAAGAGCGGCACCTAGCGCCCGCGCCGCCGGGTGTTGGGTCAGGTTGGACGTGCACAGCGCGCCTCCTGGAAGCTGGCGCTCGAAACCGATCGCTCCGTCCGCTCAGGTTTCATGCTTCGCAGGTCGGGCGCGTGCTATGCGGCCCCACTTCGCACGCCTACGCACGGCGCCCTCGAAACCTTCGCTCCCTGCGCGTCGGTTTCGTACTTCGCTCATCGCGCCGCTTCACGTCGGCGCACTGCACACGCCCAACCTGACCCCGTTCCCGCGCGCCCCGGGCCACGCGTTCGCGTCGGTGTCGTATTCGTGCGGCGACCGGCACTGGGTCGGTTTGGGAGAGTGGGCACGCCGACTTGAAGCCGCGCGATGCGCGAAGCACGAAACCGACGCGTAAGGAGCGAAGGCTTCGAGCGCGACCTCCGTAGGCCAGCGAAGGCTGGCCGCATAGGATTCGCGCGATTGGAATTCACGAAACCTGAGCGGATGAAGCGATCGGTTTCGAGCGCGAGCTTCGTGAGGCGTGACCCACTCTTCCAAATCGACCCAGTGCAGGACCTTCGCCCATCGCACCGGGGCGCGACGCTCCTCGGTCCGAACGCGCACGCCGGTGGACCACCGCCCTGGTCCGCCCGGGTCACAGCTCCTGTGATAAGACTGGGATGCCAGCTCGCCCTGCAGGAGGCCGCAAGATGACTCGTCTCCTCGCGTGCGTGACATTCGTCTTGGTTGCGGCCGGGTTGACCGTCGGCCGCGCGCAGTCGACACAGCAGCAACCCACCTATCGCGGCGGCGCCGAAACCGTCCGCGTCTACGCGACGGTGCTCGACAAGCAGGGACGACTCGTCACGTCGCTCACCAGGGAACAATTCGAAATACGCGACGACGGCAAGCCGCAGCCGATCGTCGTGTTCGACAACGCGCCGCAGCCCATTCAGCTCGTGGTGCTGCTGGACGTCTCGGGCAGCATGGCGGGCAACCTCAATCTCATGCGGAACGGCTCGAAGAAGCTCTTTGCCGAGCTGGGACCGGACGACGTTGCGCGGGTCGGCACGTTCGGGCGCGAGGTCCTCATCAGCGAGGAGTTCACACGCGACGTCAAGGCGCTGGAGGCCGCGCTGCCGGACCACATTCCGCAGAGCGCGCCCACGCCGTTGTGGCGCGCGATTGACGAGGCGATGGATGTGTTCGACACGAAGAGCGATCGACGCCGCGTCGTGCTGGTGCTGAGCGACGGCAAGGACTCCGACATGACGTTCGGCAAACGGATCGTGAGTCAAGCCGAAATCATCGACCGCGCGCGCGACAACGACGTGATGATCTACGCCGTCGGGATTCGCAGCCGTCGTGGTCCGGGCATGAGCATGTACGCGAGTCCCGCGGCCGCGATGGCGGCGGACCTTCCGGATCCCGGCCTCGCGCTGACCGCCGAAGAGTCCGGTGGCGGCTACGCCGAGGTCATGCCGCGTGAGGACCTGGGCGCGGCCTTCGCGCAGATCGCGCGCGAGCTGCACAGTCAGTACCTGCTCGGATACGAGCCGCCCAAGCGCGACGGCAAGACGCACAAGATCGAAGTGCGCGTGTCGGCGCGTGGCGTCGAACCGCGCGCGCGCAAGAGCTACGTCGCCCCGAAAGAGCGCTGACATGGAGACGACGTTTGGAGGGAAACCTTTGAGCACGCAGAACCTGGCTGCGGGCTGCTTGCAATGGCCTTCCCCAAAAAGTGCGTCTCCATGCCCTCCATGGGCTAGGCGTTCGTTCCTCCATGTCCTCCATGGTGTGCTTTTGTGGCGCGCGCGTAGGCGGCTGGGGTCAGGCCGACGATCGCCTTGAAATCCCGCACGAAGTGCGCCTGGTCGCTATAGCCGAGCCGGAGCGCCAGCGCCGCCTGACTCACCCGCCCGTTCGCTGCGGCCATCTGCGCCGCCGCTTCGTGAAGCCGGTACCGCTGCACCACCCACTTGGGACTCACGCCGACGTAGCGCGCGAACAGCCGCTGCAGCGTCCGCGTGTTCAGGCCAAAGCGGCGCACGAGGTCGTCCACCTTCAACAGTCCCCGTTCGCTCGCCGCCGCGTAGACAATCTCGGTCACGAGGCGCACGTTGTCATCGGGAGCGGGCGCACGGGCGCGAAGGAAGCGCTCCACGATCTCGATCCGAGCCAGGTCCGCAGGCTCGGCGGCGATCGCCCGGTTCAGGCGGTCGCCGTCGGCGCCGAAGACGTCGTGCAGGCTCACCGTCCTGTCGGTAAACCGTGACACTGGCACCCGGGCGAACGGATGAAATCCGCCCGGCGTGAACTTCACCGCGAACACGCCGCCTTGCCCTTCGAGCAGCCGGGAGAACTTCGCCCGCGCGGCGCCCCCAATCCTGCTGCGGCCGCCGTGCTCGAAGATCATGTGCACGCTGGGGTGCGGCAGCGTTTCCGCTCGCTCCGGCGCGTGTCCCGACAGATCCCACTCCACCAGCCAGTAGTGCTCCACGAACGGCGCGAGATCCGGCGAGGGGTGATAACGCTCGTGCCGGTACCGGTGCGGATCGGCCACAGCCGTATTCAGGACTCCTCGGGGTGGCTCCGACTTGCGGTGAACCATGGCGTGTCGTGTTTCTTCAATACGGCCGGTGGCGGGCGCGTCATGATCGCACGGACACACGATTGGAGGCCGAGATGAATCCCGTCATGATGGTGGCCGGCCTGACCCTCGTCGGCCTGGCGGCGTCCGCCCAAGTGCAAGTGCAAGTGCAAGTGAATGTGAAGGGCGGCGCCGAGTTACTGCAGAAAGAGGCGCGCATGACCGCTCGCGGAGCATTCGACGTCAAGGTGATTCCACAACCGCAGGACGACCAGGCCGGCGGGCCCTTCGGCCGCCTGTTTCTCGACAAGCAGTTCCACGGCGACCTCCAGGCCACGAGCCACGGGCAGATGCTTGCGGCGATGAGCGCCGTCAAAGGGTCGGGCGGGTACGTGGCGATGGAGCTGGTCAGCGGCACGTTACACGGCAAGCGCGGCAGCTTCGTCCTGCAGCACAAGGGCACGATGGGCGGCGGCGTCTACGTGATGCACGTGACCGTGGTCCCGGACTCGGGCACCGACGCGCTCGCCGGCATCGCCGGCACGATGACGATTCTCATCGACGGCAGCAAGCACTCGTACGAATTCGAGTACACGCTCGGACGGGAGTGAGCAAAAGCACACCATTTTTCGAAGGGCGTTGTGCACGGGCCAGAAAGCCCTCCCCTAAAATGTCGTCTCCATGCCCTCTATGGGCTAGGCGGGTTTTCCTCCAACGTGGGCCACGTCGATCACCGTCCCGGAGCTGAAGAAGCTCTGGGAGCCGGCGGCACAAGGCAAGGTCACGAAGTGGAGCCACCTCCGCGCCGGGCGGCCCGACCGTGAGATTCACCTCGTCGGGCCGGACGCCGACTCGGGCACGTTCTCGAGCGGCTCACCCGGCGCGTCCTCGGCACGATGTTCGTCGAGCCCGAGGACGCTGACGTCTCGCTCGAAATGCGGATGTCGAAGGGGAAGTAGACACCAAAGCCAGAAGCCAGAAGCCAAAAGCCAAAAAGCCGGAGGCCGGAGGCCTTGACCCAGATAGTCTAGGCCAATATGCTGGCGTGACCGTTCATGTCACGCTCCGACGAACTCCTCCACGGTACGCTCGAGACGCTGATTCTCAAGGCGCTCGCCGCCGAGCCCCGGCACGGCTACGAGATCGCCCGTCACATTCGCACCGCCACGAACGGCGCGATCGTCGTCGAGGACGGCTCGCTCTACCCCGCGCTGTACCGTCTCGAGCACCGGAAGCTGCTGCGCGGTGAGTGGGGCGTGAGCGGCGGACGCCGCGCGCGGTTCTACCGGCTCACGCCGGCCGGACAGCGAACGCTCAAGGCACAGACGCGGCGGTGGTCTGCGTTTGCCGGTGGCGTCTCACGGCTGCTGCTGGGGAAAGACGCGTGATGCCTCGGCCGCGCGAACGCCGCAGCTTCGGACAGAACCTGCGCTCGCTCTTCTGGTGGCGTCGTGCCGCAGACGACGTGGTCGAGGAGATGCAACTGCACGCCGATCTTCGAGCGCGCGAGCTCGAGGAGGGCGGCGTGCCACAGGCGGAGGCGCGCGCGCGCGCCGAGCGAGAGGTCGGGCGTCCCGCCGAGGTCGTGCCCATGGTGGCGCGCCTCGCGGCGGCTACCGATCGGCAGTCGGCCGTCGCTCAATGGCTGGACGAGGCCCGCGTGGACGCTCGCGATGCGGTGCGATCGTGCCGGCGGACGCCTGGGCTCACGGTACTCACGCTGCTGACGATCGCGCTCGGACTCGGCGCCAACGCGGCGATCTTCGGCGTCGTGAACGTCGCCGTCTTTGCGCCGCTGCCGTTCGATCGGGACAACACCCTCGTCCGCGTCCGCGAATTCCGCCGGCTGCCTGATGGCACGCCGCGTCACGGCGACGCGAGCCGGCGTACGGCGGATGCGATTGCGCAACGGCCGGACCTGTTCACGAATTCGGTGCCGGCATCAGGCGTCGGCCGAACCCTGGCGCGCGATACCGGCGCCGTGCGCATCGACGCTGCCCGCGTCGGGCCGGGGTTCACGACGGTCGTCGGTGTGACGCCAATCCTTGGCCGCACGTTCACCGAGGCCGAAGAGCTGGCCGGCGACGCCGCGTTGGTTGCGCTCGTCAGCCATGGCTTCTGGCGGCGTGAACTCGGCGGCGGACCGGACGCCATCGGCCAGACCATCCGCCTCGAGGGCCGCGCGGTCGCGGTTGTCGGCGTACTGCCGCCGGGCTTTCACGTGCCGTACGACAGCGACATCTGGCTGCCGACACGCTTTGGCGAGCGCGAGCGGAACATCTTTCTCCTCGCGCGGCTCGGCAGAGGCGTTTCGCTGGAAGCCGCCCACGCTGCGCTCGAGGTCATCGGACGCGATCTCAATGCGGCGTATCCCGACGAGCTTGCGGGCCTCGGCGTCACCGCCGTGCGCGCACGCGCCTATTTCGTTGAAGAAGAGGACCGGATTGCTGTCGCAATGATGGGCGCGGTCGCTCTCCTCTTGCTGATCGGCGGAACAAATGTCGCCGTCCTGCTGACGACGAAGTTCGCGTCACGGTCGGATGAAGTCGCCGTGCGCGCCGCGCTGGGGTGCTCGCGCGCGCGGCAGGTCCGTCAATTCGTGACCGAGGGTCTGCTCGTATTCAGCGCCGGCGGCGCCGCCGGCCTGCTGCTGGCCGCATGGCTCAAGGACCTGCTGATCGTGTTCCTGCCGGACGCGCTCGCTACGCAAACGGGCCTAGCGGGCATTCCACTCGATTTCACGATGGTGACGTTCGCCGCCGCCGTTTCGGTGGCCTCGGGTCTCGGATTCGGGCTCATCGCTGCGCGGCGCGTCTCGCACGCCAACCTGCGCGCCACGATGCAGGCCAGCGGCCGCGCCGTCGCCGGCTCGGGGGTCCGGACACTGCTCGGGCGCTTCGTCATCGCGCAGGTGGCAATTGCTATCGTGCTGCTCTCCGCGGCCGGCACGATGGTCGAAACGTTTCGCCGGCTGCAATCGCGCGACCTCGGCTTCGCGCCCGAGGGCCTGCTCACGCTGCAGTTCGACTTCAACACCACGCGTTACGGCTCGGCAGACGCGCGGAGGCTGCTGCTCGATCGCGTGCTCGAGCGGATGCGGGTGCTGCCCGGCATCGTGTCGGCCAGCGCGACCACGGTCAATCCGGTCTGCTGCGGCAACTGGGGACTGCGCGTGACGCCCGAGGGTCACCCGCTGGTCCGCCCGGAGTTGTCACCCGTCGTTCAACACTTCATCGTCGCGCCCGGCTACTTCGAGACGATGAGCCAGCGCGTGATCGAAGGACGCGCGCTCACGGTGGCCGATGTCGCCGGTGCCGAGATGACGGTCGTCGTCGATCGCACGGCAGCGGCCCGCTTCTGGCCGGGCCAGTCAGCGCTCGGCAAGCGCATCAAGCGCGGCCCGCTCGACTCGGCCGAGCCGTGGCTCACGGTCGTCGGCATCGTCGAGAACGTGATCGACGAAGGCGACTACCCGGACGCGTGGTATCTGCCGTTCTCGCAGCACGCCACGGGACCGTCGGCCACGCGCGCGCATCTGATGCTGCGCGCCTCGGGAGACCCGACGGCGCTGACGCCGGCTTTGCGGCAGGCCGTGGCGGAGATCGACCCGGACCTCGCGCTCTACGACATCGCGACGATGTCGTCGCTCGTGTCGGACAACCTCCGTCAGGATCGGCTCGGCGCGATCGTGGCGTCGCTCTTCGCGGCGGCGGGTCTGCTGCTCGCGTGTCTCGGCGTGTACGGAGTGCTCGCGTTCGCGGTGAACGCCGACCGGCGTGAGATCGGCGTCCGCCTGGCGCTGGGCGCCGATCGGCTCGACGTCCTTCGTGTGGTCCTGAGCCGGGGGCTCCGGTGGACGGCCGCCGGCGCCGTGCTCGGATCGCTCGCCGCGTACGGCGTGTGCATGGCGCTCGCCCGCTTCGTGGAGAACGCCCGGCTCGACGTGCGTCTGATCGTCGTCGCCGTCGCGGTCCTGCTCGGCGCCGCCCTACTGGCGATGCTCATCCCCACGCGGCGCGCACTCCGCGTCGATCCATTGCGATCGCTGCGGATGGAATAGTCACTTCTCGTTCAAGAGCGCCAGCGCCTGATCGAACGCGTGTTTGAGCGTGAGCAGGTCGTCGAACTCGATCGACGCGGCGACCGGATCGGTCAATCCCGTCGAGACCTCGACCCTCTGGACACGACCGAACTCACGAACCGACAGCCGGAGCCCGCCGGCACTCGCGAACGACAGTTGTGCCGCCCGGCGATCGTCCAGACCGGTCCACTTCCTGGCCAGCGCCGTCATCGACGCGAGCGCGCGCGAGAGATGCACGGCTTCGTCGAGATCCAGAAAGCTTTCTCCCGCATGACGACTCGGATTCGCGTCGTCGCGCACCTGGACTCGAAGGCCCTTGAGGCACGTCTGCGAGTCGACGACGGTCACGACGACGGCATCGATCCGCACGTTGGGGCCGGAGCGCATGTCAATCCGGTAGTAGTCCGTGGCCACCAACCGCCCGGACACCGCCATCAAGTTCTCGATCCTCGTTCGAATCTCAGGCTCGGGGACGTACGGCGCAGCCCGCGATAGAGCGGTTTGACCGGTTTGACCGGTTTGCGCCGCCGTGGGCGCGTGCTGGCTGGTGATGAGAATCAGTGGAAGAGCAACGAAACTGAAAGCACGAAGGCACAGGACTCGCATCTGCGGTCTCCCCGTGCAGCCACTGGCATGGCAATGCACCGAGTCTACCAGACCGAACCGCGCGCTGCCGCGTCCCATTCCCATGAGCATGAGAACGAGCCTCCTCACGGTGATGGCGGCGTCCGCCGCCCTTCTGTTCAGCGCGACGGTGTTTCACGCACAGGAGATCAAGATCTCGCCTCCATCCGAGCTGCGCTGGGAATCCTGCGAAGAGCTGCACGACACCTACGTCCGGCGCTTCGAAGCCAGTCCGGGCTTCGGCGTGTCGCGCATGATCCGGCCGCTCATGGTCGAACGCTCGGGCGTGCTGGACCTGGGCCGCGCGCGCTATTCGATTCAGAGCCTCGAGCTGGTCGGCATGCTCAACCGTGACACGCTGATCGCGTACGTCCCGGTCGCGCACATGACCGGAGTCGACGGCCGGGATTTCAGGAACCGCGACCTCACCGAGTTCGAGACGAGCTCCGTCGCCGCGTTTCGGGCCGGTCAGGACATCACGAGCGCTGTCGACGGCAAGACCGGCACCATGAACTGCGCCGGAACCCTGCGCGCGAAGGCGTCGTGCCTCACCTGCCACAAGAACAAGAAGGTGGGAGACCTGCTCGGCGCGTTCAGTTACCAGCTCAAGGCATCTTCAAGCGGGACGCCAGCAGACCTGTCGCGGCAGTGAGATCGACGTCCGCGACGAGCAGTCCCTCGTGGCCGTACGGTTGAAACGCCAGCAGCGTGCCGTCCGGTCGCGCCACGGCCGAGGTGGTCGGCGACCCGGGGCTCGCGAAGTTCACGGAGGCGACGTAGCACGTGTTCTCGGCGGCGCGACACAAGATGGCGTTTTCGTGAAATGAGTTCGCAGGATCGCCGAAGCTCGCCGGCCTGAAACTCCCGGGCTCGGCCTCGTGGAAGTGCGGATGGAACACGATCTGCGCGCCTCGTCGCGCGGCCCAGCGGACGGTTTCGGGATACCGCCAGCCCTCGTGACAGATCGCGATCCCGAATGTCAGCGGACCGGACTGGAACAGTCGCCGCCCGACGCCGGCGACGTAGGTGCCTTCCTCGGACGGATCGATCTGCACTTTGTCCTGGAAGCCGGCGAGCGTTCCGTCCGCGTTGATCACGAGCGCGGTGGCCAACAGCGCGTCGTCCACGAGGCGCTCGGTACCCAGCACCACCGCGACGCCGGCCCGCGTTGCCGCCGCGGCAACGTCAGCCCAGGCACGATCGAGGAATGCCGCGTCGGGAGGCGGCACCCGCTTCCCCATCAACCGGTAGCCGGGAACGAAGCACTCGGGAAAGCAGATCAGGCCCGCGCGTGCGCGGCTCGCCTCGGCGATGGCGGCCACGGCGAGCGCGATCGAATCGTCTGGCGTGGACGGGAACCGGAGGTTCGCGAGAGCGATGCGAAACACAGCGGCACTATCATCGCAGACGTGCCGAAGCCAAAAGCCAAAAACCAAAACTTCTGGCTTCTAGCTTCTTGCCCTCTGGCTTTTGCCTTTTGCCTTTTGGCTTAACTAGAAGCGACCACCGCGTCCGGAGATCTCGCGCTGGACCGCGACGAAATCGCCCGTGCGGCTGCGCAGATCCACCACCCGGTTCGCCGGCACGCGATAGTACTCGGAGAGAAACTTCAGGTTCACGAGACTCACGATGTCCGCGTCGGACAGGACGATCGTGTTCCACTGATTGCGGGGCCTCCCATACGCGGGGATGCCCGCGGCGGGGACGAAGTACGCCTCGGCACCGAGGCGATACCGCACCGAGATATCCCACCACGTGAAACCGCGCAGGCGCAGATCGACGACGGTCGACGGCGAGAGTGAGGCTCGCTGTGCGATGAAGAGCACGACGGGCAGGTCCTCATCTCGAACGCGGCGGTCGCGGATCACGGCGACATCGCGCGCCGACACGCGGAAGTAGTTGGACGCCGCCAGGTGGTACTCACTGACACGCACCGGCGTGACGGCGGTCACTGACGTCACGGACGTCACCGCGGTCTGGGCGTCGGCGCGAGCCGCGACCAGCGTCATGCCGAGCATGAGCGACGAAACACACAACCGCCGGACAACACCCGTAGACATTTGGTCCCCCGCTTCTGCAAGGCAAGGGGCTTGCCAACGACCGCAGCGTGTGAACGGCCCGAGACGCACCGGCCACCTGACGCCATAGCCGCAATCAGCGTTTCAGATCTGTCAGGGGGTGATTGGGCGGCGAGGCCACACTGTCATTCCAACGGAGGGGCGGGCTTTAGCCCGCGTGCAGGGATTAGTAACGCGCCGTTGGGCGCCGTTCCGCCAGCAGGCGGTAGTCCTTCTGCTGGATGGCGCGCTCGATGCGTTCCTTGCACTGCGCATACACGGACACACCCGCGCGCGCCGACTTCCACGCATTTCCCACTTGAAACACGACCGACGTGGCGAGAAAGACGACGCCGAGAACGCGCCACGTGCGACTCGCCGACAGATAGTCCCAGCAGTAGAACGAGTAGAGCATGACGAGCGGCAGGGTCGAGACGAAGCGATAAGACAGCGGCGATCGTCCCGAGAACCAGAACAGGAAATAGACCAACAGGAACAGGCCCAGCGTCGTGAACTTGATGCCACGCCAATCGCCTCGCGGATGGTTGCGGACGAACCAGATCGCCACGAGCATCAGCGGCTGGATCAACCCGATGCCCCACAAGAGGAATCCCGGCGCGGCGAGCCACGGCGTCTGCAGCAGGTAATCCACGCGCGCCTGGGTGCCCGCACCCAAGAACCGCGGCAGTTCAAATGACGCGAACGAGAGGAAGCGGCCGAGTACGACGAACACGTCACGGACGCCCCTCGGGTCGAGTCTCGAGGTCGCGGCGAGATCCTGCCCGGTGCTGAATCCGTAGACGAGGTACGTCGGGACGAGCAGCGCCAGCATGGGCAGAGCGCCCAGCGCGCCAAAGAGCAGTGCCGTGCCGAGCCGGCCGGCCTTCCACTGCGCGTACACCGAAAACGTGGCGACGAGACCGAGCATCACCCACGACATGTGCAGCTGCGCGACCCAGAACAACCCGAAGGCCAGCATGACGTTGGCCCACCGTACGGAGATCAGGCCCGCACGGAGCGCCGGGATCGACTCGAGGAAACCGATGAAGAACAGTACCGCGCCCACCAGGGCGTAGGACGGGTTGATCACCGTGGTGGAGAAGTACGTGTTCCACGGCGCGATGTACAGCCAGATGAACACGAACCAGCGTGGAAAACCCGGGAGCCGCCGGCAGGTGTACCAGCCGAGGAAGGTGAGCGCGAGAAACGTGAGCAGGTTCACGAACACGAAGGGCGACATCGGCGCGGGCCAGACGTACAGGGGTAGCGCGATCAGCAGTCCCTGCAGGGCGCCCGCGATTTGTCCGGCGTACATGTTGGCGCCGACGGACACGTCCGGGCCGAAGTACGGCCACGTCCGGGTGACGTACGACTTCAGGCCGACGAGGTAGACCTGAATCTCGTCGTCCGCAATGATCGAGGGCGGCGCGTGCAGGCCGAAGAAGATGCGAAACCCGAACGCGGCCAGCAAGCCGGCGATGACGACCGCGGTCGCGCTGGCGGACCCTCGGCTGCCGAGCCGCTCGAACACCGCGCGAGGATACACTGGCGCGCATGCTGGTCGCACTGCTGACCGTTCTGTTCCTGCAAAGCGGTGATCCTTCACGCTGGCTCACCTACTCCGGCGATGACAGCGGCCAGCGTCACAGCCCGTTGACCCAGATCACGCCGGCCAACGCGGCACAACTCGGCGCCGTCTGGACGTTTCAAACCGGCGTGCTCGGGAAATGGGAATCGTCGCCGCTGGTGATGGACGGCGTGATCTACGCGACCGGACCGGACAACCATGCGTGGGCGATCGATGCGAAGAGCGGGCGCATGCTCTGGCGGTATCGCCGTGAGCTGCCGCTTGGGAACCTGAGCGTGTGTTGTGGCGCTGTGAATCGCGGCTTGGCCGTGTACAAGACCACGCTGCTGATGGTGACGCTGGACGCGCACCTCGTCGCGTTGGACATGAAGACCGGCAGACCCGTGTACGACGTCGTCATCGACGACTTCAAGAAGGGCTACACCGGAACGGCCGCGCCGCTGGTCGTGAAGGACAAAGTGATCGTCGGGATCGCCGGCGCCGAGTTTGGCGTTCGCGGCTTCCTCGACGCGTTCGACGCGGAGACCGGCAAGAAGGCGTGGCGGTTCTGGACCGTGCCGCTCCCGGGCGAACCCGGCGGCGAGACCTGGCTGAACGACTCCGCGCAGCATGGCGGCGGACCCACCTGGATCACGGGCAGCTACGATCCCGATCTCAATCTGATCTACTGGGGCACGGGCAATCCATCGCCGCTGTACCTGGGCAGCGTGCGCACCGGCGACAATCTCTTCACGAACAGCCTGCTCGCGCTCGACGCGGACACGGGCAAGCGCGTCTGGTCGTATCAGTTCACGCCGCACGATACGCACGACTGGGACTCGAACCACGTGCCGGTGCTGGCGGACATGCCGTTCAACGGCGCCCGGCGCAAAGTGGTGATGGTCGCGAATCGCAACGGGTTCTTCTACGTGCTCGACCGGACGAATGGCACGTTGCTTCTGGCCAAGGAATTCGTCAAACAAACCTGGGCGAAAGAAATCGGGGCCGACGGCCGGCCCGTAGTGCTGCCGAATACCGAGCCGACGCCGCAAGGCACGTTGACGTGTCCGGATCTGTTTGGCGCGACCAACTACATGTCGCCGTCGTTCAATCCGGCGCTCGGCCTGTTCTTCGTCACCGCCCGTGAAACGTGCGGGACGTACTTCAACCGCCCGCAGGAATTCGTCGAGGGCCAGCGGTACGAGGCCGGATTCATGCGTCGCACGGGGCTCGATCCGGGCTACGGCGCGCTGCGCGCGATCGATCCAGTCACGGGCGAGCAGAAGTGGGAATTCAGGACGGCGCGTCCGTCGCTGGCCGGGACCCTCTCAACCGCGTCGGGGCTCGTGTTCAGCGGCGACATGGACGGGAATGTCTTTGCGGTCGATGCGACAACGGGCCAGCGCGTGTGGAACTACCAGACCGGCGCCGCCATCTACGCAGCGCCCATCACCTACACGGTCGACGGGATCCAGTACGTGCTGCTGGGATCGGGGACGACGCTGACGGCTTATGCGCTGCGGAGTGGAATCTAACAGTCTCGCAATCTAGCACTCTGGTAATCGATAACGGACTATCGAGGAATCTGGGAACCGGGGAATCGGATTCCCGATTCCTCAGTTTCCCGATTCGCCGATTCCCCGATTCGATTCCCCGATTCCCCGATTTGCGATGTGCAGATAGACGATTGCCCGATTACCGATTGCCCGATTACCCGATAACTGGCCCTTCACTCGAACAGACTCCCGGCCAGGTATTTCAATCCGGTATCGACGGCGACGGTCGCGACGACCTTGCCGGGTCCGAGCTCGCGCGCGAGCGCCAGTGCGGCGGTGATGTTCAACGCACTGGACGTGCCCACCAGCAGCCCTTCTTCCCGCGCGAGGCGCCGCGCCATCACGCGCGCATCTTCTTCAGGAATGGCGCGAGCTTCGTCGTACGGCTTGGCAGCCATGTGATGCGGAATGCGTCCGGTGGCAATGCCCTCGACGCTGTGCGGACCGCCGCGGCCCTGCGTCATCGCCGGTGAGCTGGCCGGTTCCAGCGCGACGATCCGCGCCCGGCTCCCGCCTTCGCGCAGCGCGCGAGCGACGCCGCTCAGCATGCCGCCGGTGCCGACGGCTCCGCAGAACACGTCGATCGATCCGCCGGTCTGCTCCAGCAATTCCTTGCCGATCCCGGCGTACCCGTCGATCGCGTCGGCGTTGTGAAACTGATCGGTCCAGAAGGTCCCCGGCTCGGCCGCGAGCACCGCGATCTCCTTCTTGAATTTCTCGAACAGCGCCGGCGTGACCTTGCCCCCTTCGCTCGGCACCACTCGCAACTCCGCCCCCAGCGCGCGCATCGTCCGCAGCTTCTCGTCCGCAAAGGCGTCGGACGACAGGAGGATGAGCTTGTAGCCCTTCACGCCGCAGACCATGGCCAACGACGAGCCCGTGCTGCCGCCGGTGAACTCGACGACCCGCATGCCGGCCTTGAGCGTGCCGCGTCGCTCGGCGCCTTCGATCATCGCCAGCGCCATCCGGTCTTTGTACGAGCCGGTCGGGTTGTAGAACTCGAGCTTCACGAGCACGTCGGCGGCGCCGGCCGGCGCGACATTGCGAAGACGAACCACGGGCGTGCGGCCGATGGCGTGTAAGACAGATGGGGCAATGGTCGGCATGGTGAAACGCGGTCCGGCCGCGGCCTTCACAATGTAATCTCTCCCGATGACCATCGCCACTCGTCTGGGTGCCCTTGCGTTGTGTGCCTCTGTCGGCGTCGCCGCGCTCTCGGCGCAGCCTCGACAGACCAGCACCGACGAGTACACCCGCCACGAGCTGCTGGCGCCGGACACCGCGTCGGTCCGAATGAACTACGAGTTGAGCGCAACGACCGAGGGCGCGCGCACGTATCTGGACGCGATTCCCGCAGGCGCCACGGCGAGCGACGTCACCGTCCGCGACATGATGACCGGCGAGCCGCTCAAGTTCGTCGTCGGCTCTTCGGCGATCACGATCACGCTGGCGCGACCGGTGCCCCCGAAGGGCCAGGGCCGAATCCGCATCGAGAAGACGATCAAGAACCCGCGAGCCTATCAGCGCAATGGCGACGCCGGCACGCTCACCGCGCCGCTCGGGGCGGGCCGACACAACTTCGTGCTGCCGGCGGGATACGAGCTCATCGCGTGCAGCATCCCCGCACGCGTGCTGTCGGACGACGATGGCCGCGTGAAACTCGACGTCATGAATGTGGCCCCGGGCAATAGCACGATCGCGATCTCACTACGGGCAAGCGCCTTGACCGGCGATGCTGCGAGGCCGAAGCCGCTCACGAACAACCGCAGCTGGGAGCCGCCGCCCACGCAGGGACCGGCCGAACGCGCGCGTCTCGCCGAGCGCGCGCATCTCGATCGCGACATCGTCTACTTCCTGCAGGAGCCGTCGACGAATTCGTTCAGCCTGTATCACGACTACACGGAGTCGAGGCCGGGCACAGACAAGTACATCAACGTCGTCCGCACTGGCAGCCGGTCGTCGAATCCGTCAGCCTACATTCTCGACACCGGTGAAGTGCTCAAGCACGAGACGCTGAAGGGCGCCGAAATCACGGCCAAGCAAATCCAGATTGGCGAGACGGTGACACCCGAGACCGAGATCGTCGTGTTGTATTTCCCGCCGGTCACACCCGGGCAGACCGTCCGGCTCAGGATCTCGGAGACGTACACCGCGCCGGCCAGCTATCGAGTCGACGGCAGCGATCTCGTCTTCGAGCGCAGTCTTGGACGTACGCGCAACTCCGTCGTCCTGCCTCCCGGCTGGTACCTCACGGCGTCATCGATGCCCGCGGTCGTGTCGGAAACGCCGGACAAGATGATCCGGCTCGACTTCGTGAACCACCGGCCGGACAGCCTGGACGTGTACATCAAGGGGCGGAAGCGGGCGGCAAAGTAGGTTCAGTACGTAGGGCAGACCTTCAGGTCTGCCAGGCGGACGTTCAAGTTACTCCGCGCGGAGCGCGGACGCCGGATCGACCCGAAGCGCCTGAAGCGCCGGCAGAATCGTGGCGATCGCGACGACGATCAGGTAGCCGATGCTCGTCAACGCGACCATCCAGAAGTCGAGCGGCACCACGTTCGGAACGGTCGCGCCCACCGTGCGACTCGCGATGTAAGCACCGCCCGCTCCGAAAGCCAGTCCGATCAGTGTCCACGCAAACGTCTGTCCCGAGAGCAGCCTGAGCACGTCCGAGTGCTGCGCGCCGATGGCTCGCCGCAATGCAATCTCCTTCAGCCGCCTCGACGTGAGATACGAGATCACCGCGAAGATGCCGGCAACGGACATGACGCAGGCGAGCGCCGCAAAGCTCCCAAGGATCGTGGCGACGAAGCGATGTCCATGGACACGCTGCGCCAGCATCTCGTCGAGCGGCACGACGCTGAACACGGCTTGTCGCGGTTCGACCGACCAGATGGCGCGCTTGATCGCATCGAGCGATACCGTGCGGCCGGCAGTCGGCAATACGAGAACGGTCATGTTCGGCTCGGATTGTTGGAGGTACGACACGTACAGTTGGGACACGTCGTCGTTCTGCATCACCGGCCTGACATTGCCGACCACGCCGACGATCGTCATCGTCGCGGCGCGTGGGCCGACACCGGCGCGGATTTGTCGTCCGACGGGGTCCCCGGCTGGAAAGTGCCGTCTCGCGATCTGCTCGTTGACGATGGCCACAGGCGTGGTGCCGACGGTGTCGGTGTCGGCAAAGCTCCGGCCCTGGAGAAATGGAATCCCGAGGACGGCGAAGTATCCCGGGCTGACGATCTGGTAGCTCGCGCTCTGCCGTGGGCTCGCGGCGTCAGTCTCGGCATTGCCGACGATCGTAAACGGCGCGTCGGGAAAACGCGGCAATACGCTGCCGGTCATCGCGGCGCGTGCGAGGTCCGGCAGGGCGCTGATTCGTTCGAGAAACTGCTGGTACGTCGTGCCCAGCGCGGGTCCGCCCGCCATGCCGCGAATTCGCAGGGCCATGACCGACTCGGGTGAGAAGCCCGACTGCGCCCGTTGCAGAACACCGACGGTGCGCATCAGCAGTGCCGCTTGCACCAGGAGCACGACGGACAGCGCGACTTCCACAGCGATCAGGACCTGACGCGCACGACTCCGCCGCGTTGTACTCCCACGCGCATCGAGGCTCGGGCGGAGGAGCGGCCGTGAGAATCGCAGGCTGGGGACCAGACCGCAGACGAGGGTCGTGCCGAACGCCAAGGCCGCGACGAAGCCGAGCACGCGGAAATCCACGTCGATCCGGCCCACCATGAGCATCGGTGGCAACTGCGATCGCAGCACGCTGACGATCCCGAATGCCTGAACGAGCCCGAGCGCGCCCGCCGAACACGCGAGCAGCAGCGTCTCGGAGAGAGACTGCCGCACGAGCCGCGCGCGGCCGGCGCCGAGCGCGCTCCGCAATGCGACCTCGGGCTCACGCTCGATGGCATGCGACAGCAGGAACTGCGCCGCGTTCACGCACGCGATCAGGAGCACGAGCACCACGGCGCCGAACAACATGTAGAGCGGCCGCTGACCCGATTCGCCGACGGCTGCTCGGAGCGGCTGGACGTCGATGACGAAGTTCGCAGCGCCGCCGAACTCCGCGTAGAGATGAGGGTGTTCGGCGATCAGCCCGGCCGCGACGGCGGCGAGATCCGCCGAGGCGGCATCGAGTGACACGCCGGGCTTCAGGCGAGCGAGCGTCGGAACGCGTCGAACGTTGGCGAACTCACCGCTTCGCTGTGTATAGGCCGGCACCAGTGGGTACGGCAGGTACATCTCGGGTTCGCCCGCGATGAACGCCACCGTGAACGCCGGCGGCAGCACGCCGACGATGAGGTGCGAAGCACCGTTCACCGTGATCGAGCGGCCGACGGCGTCGGGCGCTGAGCCGAAGTTGCGGCGCCACAATCCGTCGCTCAGGAGTACCACGCGCGCGCTGCCCTCGGCGCTGTCGGCGTCCGTGAGCAGTCGTCCGAGCGCCGGCCGGGCACCCATCAGCGGCAAGAATGCCGGATCGACCCGCGTCGTCGAGACATAGGCCGGCTCCGAGCCGCCGTCGATCTGCGCGTCGCGCGTGTCGAAAAACGTGACGACGTCGAGCGTTCGGCTGCGCGCGCGAATGTCGAGAATCTCCGGAATGGTCGGGCTGGTTCCGCCTCCGCTGCGCAGGCGCTCGTTCACGAGCACGGTGCGATCCGCGTCCGGAAACGGCAGCGGCCGGAACAGGACGGCGTTCAGCACGGAGTAGATGGCGGCGTTAGCCCCGATCCCCAGCGAAAGCGTCAGGACGGCGATCCCAGTGAGCACGGGCTGGCGCGCGAAGACGCGGAACGCGTACCGAATGTCGGCGGCGAAGTCATCGACCCACGACGCGACGCGCGCCTGGCGCATGCCCTCGCGCGCGAGGCTCACGTTGCCGAAGTGCCGCCGGGCTTCGGCCCTCGCGGCCGTGACGTCCATGCCCTCGCGGACGTTGCGCTCCACGCGCTGTTCGAGGTGGAACGCGATCTCGTCGTCGAATTCCTGCGAGAGCTTTGGCTCGCGCCAGCGATTGAAGAAGCGGCTCAGCAGGGACATGGCTAGGCGTGCTTGAGCACGCGGCCGACGGCCTGGGCGAGTTGCGTCCAGTGCTCTTCTTCTTCGGCCAGACGCTTCCGGCCCGCGGCCGTGAGCGTATAGAACCGGGCGCGGCGGTTGTTCTCGGAGGTGTCCCACTCCGCCTTCACCCAGCCGGCCTCGGTCATGCGATGGAGCGCCGGATAGAGGGACCCGGCCTCGATGCGCAGGACCTCGCGCGACACAGCCTCGACGCGCTCGGTGATGGCGTACCCGTGCATGGCGCCGCCGGCCGCCAGCGTGCGCAGAACGAGCAGGTCGAGGGTGCCCTGCAGCTGATCGCGGCGGTTGTCACGCGGCCGGGTCTTCTTCTCTTGTGTAGACATCTTTGCAAGCAGTCTACGGCCGACTCCGGCCAAAGTAAAGATGTCTATAGAAGATAACAGACGTACGTAGGGCGGACCGGTTTTCGGTCCGCCGCTCGCGATGGCGCACCGAAGTCGGTCCGCCCTACGGACTGGGGGCTATTTCTTGGCGTTGATTTGCCCGCGCACCTCGCCGCCGGGGAAATCGCCTGGACCCGTATTGGCCGGCGCCACCCCGTCATTCGTGTGCACGTTGACATAGGCGTTGCCGGCGGCGATCTCAGCGAGCAGGTCGCTGAGCGGATCTCCGGCCAGCGGGCCAATCAGGTTCGCCGCTGTAAACGTGCCCTCAGAGAGCACGCCGTTGTGGCGGCCACCGCCCGCCGGCACCAGGCCGTACAAGAAGACCACGATAGGGCCGTTCACCGCCGGTGACCCGAGGTGGATGTGCGCCTGCACGACATTCTCGATGTTGCTGGCGATCAGTTTGTACGAGACCGACAGGCCGTCCTCTGACACCTTCAGCATCGCTTGGCCCTGCGCTTGCGATGCATTCGGCGGATTCTCATGACCGCCTTTCAAATGAGTACTGCTCAACGGGCCGCCAACCCTCGCCTGAGCGAAGGTGAGCGGCACCGTGTATGTGGGTGTCGTGGGAGTGGAACAGGCAGCCGCCGCCGCCAGTCCGAGGAGGGACAGAACGAGCCTCTTCATGGAGCTTCTCCTTTCGAGCCTGGTTGTCGGGGGGGACCGGCCTACTTTTTATCACGCCGCGCGGCTGTCGCGGCAGGTATTTGCGGGCCCCATCTCCGTCCAGTTCCAGCGATTCGGCGCGTTGCCGCGTGGCGTGGCGGCCCGATGTTGCAGATTCTGCAAAGTGGTCTGACCCTGGTCTGACCCCGGTCTGACCCCGACTATCGCCTACACTGTCGGGCTGACACCTGTGGCGACCATCCTCCAATCTCTTCCCGCCGGCCAGAAAGTCGGCATCGCGTTCTCCGGCGGCCTCGACACGAGCGCGGCCCTGCACTGGATGCGCCAGCGCGGCGCGATTCCGTACGCATACACCGCGAATCTCGGCCAGCCCGACGAGCCCGACTACGACGACATCCCGCGGCGCGCGAAGCAGTACGGCGCCGAGCAGGCGCGCCTTGTCGACTGCCGGCGCCAGCTCGTGCTCGAGGGACTCGCGGCACTTCAGTGCGGTGCATTCCACATCTCGACGGCCGGCGTTCCGTACTTCAACACGACGCCGCTCGGCCGCGCCGTCACCGGCACGCTGCTCGTCGCCGCGATGAAGGACGACGACGTCAACATCTGGGGCGACGGGAGCACGTTCAAAGGCAACGACATCGAGCGCTTCTATCGATACGGGCTGCTCACGAATCCCAGCCTCAAGATCTACAAGCCCTGGCTCGATCAGAAGTTCATCGACGAGCTGGGCGGGCGCAAAGAGATGTCGGAGTACATGCAGAAGCATGGCTTCGCATACAAGATGTCCGTCGAGAAAGCGTACTCGACCGACTCGAACATGCTCGGCGCGACACACGAAGCCAAAGATCTTGAACAGCTCGACACCGGAGTCAAGATCGTCCAGCCGATCATGGGCGTCGCGTTCTGGAAAGACGACGTCGCGGTGAAGGCGGAGACGGTCACGATTCGATTCGACGAGGGCTCCCCTGTCGCGTTGAACGGCATGACGTTCACCGATCCGGTCGCGCTCCTGGCCGAGGCCAACAAGATCGGCGGCCGCCACGGTCTCGGGATGAGCGATCAGATCGAGAACCGCATCATCGAAGCGAAGAGCCGCGGCATCTACGAAGCGCCCGGCATGGCGCTGTTGTTCATCGGCTACGAGCGCCTCGTCACCGGCATCCACAACGAGGACACGATCGAGCAGTACCGCGACAACGGCCGGCGGCTGGGACGACTGCTCTATCAAGGCCGCTGGTTCGATCCGCAGGCGATGATGCTGCGCGAGTCGTCGCAGCGCTGGATCGCGCGCGCGATCACGGGCGAAGTCACGGTCGAGCTGCGCCGCGGCAACGACTACTCGCTCGTCAACACGACGAGCCCGAACCTCACCTACAAGCCCGAGCGCTTGACGATGGAAAAGGGCGAGGGCGAGTTCACGCCGCAGGATCGCATCGGGCAGCTGACGATGCGGAATCTGGACATTACGGATACGCGGGAGAAGATCGGGATCTACACGAAGGCGGGGTTGTTGCAGCCGGGGGCTGGCGCCGCGTTGCCGCAGTTGCCAAGGGGCAAGACCGAAAAATAACAACGCGGTTCGCTGACGCGTGCTGGTCGGCACCTGACTCAGATCGCACAGTCGCGCCCATCGCGCTGAGGGTGGCACACTACGCACTCTCAGCACGGAGGCACGATGTCAGGGTCCGCGGGTCTCATGCGCCTCGTTCTCATCTCGTTTGCCGTTGTCGTGTCTCTCGCCGGGGCGCCGAGGATCGCGGCACAGGATCGCACGTGGCCCGCCGCGCGAGCCCGGCACCACATGGTGTACGCGCCTGACCTTCAGCGCGTGCTGCTGCTTGGTGGGGCGCAAATTGTCGCTGCAGGTGCCGCTCGGGACACCGCGTTGTGGAGTTGGGACGGCGCGACGTGGCAGTCGACGCCCTCCGCATTGGCGTCGCGCGCGAATGAAGCCGTGACGTACGACTCGGCGCGCCGGCGTCTCATCGTGCACGGCGGTTCCGTCGAAGGCCGCGGCGAGTTGGACGAGACCTGGGAATGGGACGGCCGCGCCTGGCAGCTCGTCAGTCGGACCGGCGGCGGCACACGGGCGCACCACGAGCTTGTCTACGATTCGGTGCGCAAGCAGACATTGCTCTTCGGCGATAGCGACAGCGCAACGGTGAACGATACGTGGGCGTGGGACGGTCGCGCGTGGACGTCGCTCGCGAACGACGGGCCGCCCCGGCGCGGCGTTTTCTCATTCGCGTTCGACACGAAGCGCGGCCTCGTGGTCATGTTTGGCGGCTACGGCTCGAGCGACACGCTGCTGAACGACACGTGGGAATGGGATGGCCGGCGCTGGAGACAGGTGACGACGCCGAACGCGCCCTCACCGCGGCTCGATCCGGGCATGACGTTCGACTCCGTCCATGGCCGCGTGATCTTGTTCGGTGGTCGCGGCCGCAGCGGAGATCTTGACGATACCTGGACGTACGACGGGCACACCTGGACGCAGATCCAGATACCGGGGCCGTCTCCAAGAAACGCACATGCGATGGTCTACGATGCCCGCGCCAACACCGTGCTGCTCTTCGGCGGCAGGAACCGGACGACGTACTACGACGACTTCTGGTCGTTCGACGGCACCTGGAAGAAGATCACGGCGCGTTGACGCCATTCGAGGGGCGTTGCCTCCTGGCGGAATGTGTCAGTACAAGGTTCGGCTCACGAGCCCGGCGGAGGTCGACGCCGAGCTCGTCGGCTGGATTCGGCGGGCGTATGAGGAGTCGGCTTGAACGCGCGGCCTTGCGGCCCGTAAGGGTATCCTTCTCCCGCCCTCATGAACCTTCCCGGATCCCTTGGCCCCTACGCCGTCGAGCGCGAGCTCGGACGCGGCGGGATGGGTGTCGTGTACCTCGGGCGCGATCCGAGACTCGACAGACCGGTCGCCATCAAGGTCGTCCCGGACGCGCTCGCGCTCAATCCTGAGAATCTCGCGAGATTCGAGCGCGAAGCGAAGCTCCTCGCCGCGGTGAGTCATCCGAACATCGCCGCGATCTACGGCGTCGAGGACGCCGGCGGCCGGCGCGTGCTGGTCATGGAGTACGTCGCCGGTGAGACGCTCGGCGAGCGGCTCCAGCAGGGGCGGCCTGGGATCTGCGAGCGCTGAGGATCCTGGGCGACGCCTGGGACATTCTGCCGGACGGCCGGCTCGTCGGCATCCAGCGCGGCGCCAACGAAGACGACATCACGTCCTATCACCTCGTCATGAACTGGATCGACGGCGTCAAAGCGAAGCTGGGCGGCGTCCGCTAGGCTGAAACGTCGCTTGGCGTGCCGGGCTTGACTTGTATTAGTGAACTAGTACAATAGAACACAGGAGGATCGTATGGAACCGCTCTTCTTGCTCATTGGCGTGGGACTGGTCGGTGGCCTGATCGTCGCCGCCTGCCTCATGAAGGCGAAGATCAATGCACCCCGGCACGCCGCGCTCGATGCGAGCGCCACCGTCGCGGTCTCGACCGACCCCATCAATATGGCGCATATCCGCGTGGCCGGCGTCGGCGGGCTCGGGCTCGTGGTGATGGCCGCCGGCGTCGCGTACGCCGTGCCCGGAATCCGCGAGGCTGTCGTCCTCGGGATCCTGCTCGGGAGCGCCATGGCGTTGATCCTCATCCGCCGCCGGCGCGTGACGGGACCGATGCCGTCCAGCGGACGCCGGTCCGGCGCCAACACGGCCCTCTCGATCGATGCACCGGAAATGGCGACGCCGGACGACGACGGTCACCGTCCCAGCAACCTGTCGCCCCCCGCACTCTTGAACGCCGCCAGCGCGCGCTGCCGGCCCGCCTCCGCGTCGTTGACGAGCGACTGGAACGTCGGGTTGTCCCGAAGCGCGTCGAACTGCGGACTCCGCGTGAGCGTCGGCGACGCGAAGTAGCCGCGATCGACGGCGCGCTCGAGGTAGGACAGGCCGCGCTCGTGCGCGCCGGCGTCGCAGAGCAGCCAGCCCTCCTGGAAGAGGGCCTCCGGATCCTGAAAGATCATGAGCGAGCTCAGCTCATCCAGTCCGGCGAACATGTCCGCGGGACGCCGGTCGAGCCACGCGCCGAGATGCGCGATCCAGATCCGGAAGAGCGGGATGCGCGAGCGCTCGATTACCGCGCTCAGCCGCTCGCGTGCTTCATCGCGCCGGCCGGCCAGTCCCAACCCGATCACGCGAAACACGTCGTCGGCACCGATGATCACGCCGGGCGACGGGATCGCGAGCAGCCGGTCGACGTCGCCTGTCATCAGCACCGTCTGCGCAAAGCTCGTCTCGATGTTCGGATCGAGCCGTTGCGCCTCGGCGTGTGCGACGATCGCCTCCTCGTACAGGCCGCAGTACCGACACGCGTGGACGAGTCCGGCGAAAAGCTCGGGGTCGTTGCCATGGCGCGTGGCCTCCCCAATCAGACGGACGATGGCCTGCTCCGCTTTGCCGATGTCCGCCTCGAGGAGCGCGTACAACTTGTGCGCGACCGTCAGCCGCGGGTTGAGCTCGAGCGCGCGCCGATAGGACTCCTCCGCGCGCGTTTCGCTCCCTGGCGCGACCTGGATGTACTTTCCGATCACCCGATGACACCGGCCGAGGCGCGCCCAGGCCGGCGCGAACGTCGGGTCGAGCCCGACGCAACGCTCGTACAAGTCGCGCGCTTCGATCACGTGCTCGTAGGTGCGCGCCAGTTCGTTGGCGCGCAGGTACAGCTCGTACCCGCGCGCGTTCTGTGGCACGTCCGGTGAAGGCGACGGCGTCGCGCCACCCAGCGGCAGCGACAGGGCCGCGACAATGCGCCGCGTGATGTCATCCTGCAGCTGGAACAGATCGCCGAGCGGCGCCGGCACGGTCTCCGAGACGATCACGGTCCCGCTGGGCGCTTCGACGAGCTGCGCGACAACCCGCAGTTGATCGCCCGACCGCAAGAGCGTGCCGGTCACGACACGATCGACGCCGGCGTCCACGGCCAGCGCCTTGAAATCCGGCGCCTCGCCGGCAAACTTCGCCGCGGTGGCGCTCGATCGCACGACCAGCGACGGGATGCCGGAGAGCGACGTCGTGATCGCGTCGGGCAGACTGAACGCCAGGAAGTCGGTATCGGGATCGCTCCGAGAGGTCCGGAACGGCAGCACGACCAGACGCGTGAGCGGGCGCGTGAACGCGGCCGTCTCGTCGCCGCCCGCGCGGACGTCGCGGAGCTCGTCGGCCATCGCGTCGGCCGACTGAATCCGGTCCTCGCGGCGCTTGGCCAGCGCACGACGGATGACGCGATCGACCGCGGCGACGGCTGACGGACCCGTCAACGCCGGCGGCTGCTCGTACATCGTCGCGTGCAGAATGGCGATGACCGTCGCGCCGACGAACGCCGGCCGGCCCGCCAGCATCTCGAAGAGCATCGCGCCGACGGCGAACAGATCCGTGCGCGCGTCGGCCGCTTCGCCGGCGGCCTGCTCCGGCGCCATGTAGCGCGGCGAACCGAGCACCGTGCCAGCTCGCGTCAGCTCGAGCGCGGTCGCGTGCTCCTCTTGCGGTGCCGGCCGCGCCAAACCGAAGTCGAGCACCTTGACGCCATGCGGCGTGAGAAAGACGTTTGACGGCTTGAGATCGCGGTGGATCACGCCGCGTGCGTGCACGGCCGAGAGCGCCGCCAGCATGCCGAGCGCCGTCTGGACCGCTTCGGCAACAGGCATCGGTCCCTGCTTCAGCCGATCGGAGAGCGGCTGTCCATCGAGCAGCTCCATCGCGATGAACAGCGTGCCGGCGTCCTCGCCGATTTCGTAGATTTGGCAGACGTTCGGATGGTTGACGCTCGCGGCCGCGCGCGCTTCGCGCCAGAATCGCTGCCGCGCCGTGTCGTCCGCCGAGATCGACGAGATCGTCTTCAGCGCGACCGACCGATGAAGCCGTTCGTCACGTGCAACATAGACGATGCCCATGCCGCCCTCGCCGAGCTTGCGCTCGATGGCGTAGTGGCCCAGACGCTCGGGAACTCGTGAGCCGGCCGGTGTCGTCGTCGAGTCGGATTGTTGAGCCGGCGTCGGCCCCTTCAGCCACTGCAGGATCGACTGCAGCGGGCCTTTGGGGGTGTTCCCGGAAGGACGGTCAGTCACCAGTGCACGATCATATCAATCGCGCAAGCACTACACTCGTGACCATGCGCGCTCTCACCACGCCGTTGGTCGCCGCGGCCATCTTGCTCTCAAGCGGATTGGCGTTCCTTGCGGCACAAAGCGGTGGCTCGTCGGGCGGCAGCGCCGTCATGTCCCCGTCGGTGATCGGGTCTTCCATCATCACGCGCGATCGGAGCGGCGCCGGGAAGCTGGAATTGCTCGTGCTGTGGCGGGGCTCGCCGGGCTGGTTCATGCGGCGCACAGGGTTGGGCGGCTCATCGATGGGCGGCGGAGGTTTTGGCACGCTCTCTGTCCGGCAGGGCGGACTCCACCTCACAGCCACGTTCGATCCCACGACGCGCGTCGCGCGCGTGCTCGATGAGGACGTGCCCCTGAAAGACAGCAACGTCATCCTCGTCGATCAAGTAGACGATCAGTCCGGGCCACGGATTCTGAAGACGCTCAAGGTCGAGACGCCGCTCGGCAACTCGAACATCCTCAACCACTTCATCCTCGCGACGCCGGAGCTCCTCGACTATCTCCGCTGCCAGTCGCAGGTGCCCGATCCGTACAACCTGGTGGCGATCAACTACGCATGCACCCCCGCCGTCGCGCTGGGCAAGATCGGTCCCGAGCGAACCGTCACGCCGATTCCGGAAGGCCCCGTGCAGAACCGCGCGGCTGACACGGCCGGGCCAACCCCGCCCCGGCGCTTTGCGGGCCCGAGCGAGGGCGGGAGCGATGGCGTGCTGTCGCCTACTGTCGTCGGCGCCGTGTTTACACATCGGGACGCCGCGGGCTCGAACGCGCTCGATCTGCTCGTGCTCTGGCGCGGATCGCCCGGATGGCACTTGAAGGGCGACGGTCACGGCAGCTCGTCTGGCGGTGGGCCCACGCCGGGCCGCCGCGGAACGAGTGTGAGATACGGCGGGCTCGTGCTCCACGCGCTCTTCGACGGCGCGAAGCGGCTCTGTCAAATCGAGGGCAAGGACGTGCCGCTCAACGATCACAACGTGGTGTTGGTCGACGAAGTGGATTCCACGAGCGGACCCAGGGTCCTCAAGACACTCCGGATCGATCCCGCGCTGCCCGAGCCTCCGCGCATGGAAATAGCGATCCGGCGGTCGCCGGAGCTCGTGTCGTACCTGCGCTGCGATCTCAAGCTGCCCGACGCGCGGCAGCAAACGATGATGGACATCATCTGCGGCCACGTGATCGGTCGCTAGTCGAAGTCAGCGTCAGCTCTCGCGCAATAGCTTCACGACGTTGGCATTGGCCGCGCGGCGAACCGGCACCCAGGTCCCGACCAGGCCCGCGAGGATCGCGACGCCGACAGCCAGCGAGAGACTGATCGCGTCTCGGCGATCGACGCCGTAGATGAGCTCGGCGAAAAGTGACGAGCCGACGACCGCGATGAGCAGGCCCAGCGGCAACGCGCCACCCATGATCGCGGCGCTCGTCTTGAAGTGCTGCCACATCACCTGCCCGCGCGACGCACCGAGCGCGGTGCGAATCGCCGTCGCGCGACGGCGCTCGTGGACGACAAAGGCAATCACGAGGTACAGGCCGACGGCCGACAGCAACCCCGCCGACACCGCGAGCATGGCCACCAACCCCGTGACGGCCGTGAGTGCGCTCGTGGCCGCCGTGACGTTGTCCGACAACATCGACACGGCGGCGACGGCGCGGCCCGGACCCACTTCGTTGATGGCCGCGACGATCGCCGGCTCGAGCTGCCGGACATCCCCGCTCGCGCGGACGGTGATGGTGCCCGCGTTCAAGAAGAGATTGCCCAGCGGCGCGTAGATCTGCGGTCGCACGACCCGGCCGACGTCGATCGCCCGGACGTGTCCCACGACACCGACGATGCGCGCGTTCGCGAGTCCCCAACCCAGTCGAAGCTGGCGGCCGATGACGTCCTTCTCGCCGGGGAACGCCGAGCGCGCCAGTGTTTCGTCGACGACAATGACCGGCTGCGACTGGGCGTCCTCGACGTCGGTGAAGTCGCGTCCCTGAACAAGCGGAATGCGCAGGCTCTCGAAGTACCCCGGCGTCACGGCGTGATAGTTCGCGTACGGATCGAACGAGGGCTCTTTCGATAGATCCGTCTCGTACCCATCCATCATCACGGAGCCGCTGAGCGGCACGTGCGTGGACACGCCGACGGACGTCACCCCCGGCACCTGACGGACGCGATTGCGAATGCGCTGGTAAAGATCCGCGCGCGCGCCGTTGTTCGGATATCGCCGGAAGTCGTACGGCACGCGGAACGTGAGCACGTCGGCATTGAATCCGAGATCCACTCGTCGAAGATGCGCGGCACTCCGCATGAGCTGCACGCAGCCGAAGGCGAGGACCACGGTCAGCGCAATCTGGGCGCCGACGAGCACGAGCCGGGAGACGGTACCCTCCGCGCGTCCACCCTGGATCGACCCCGAGCGAAGGACCTGCCACATCGCCCGGCGCGACGTCTTCCACACCGGGATCAAGCCCGAGAGCACGAGACCGGCGAGCGACAAACCAAGGCAATAGAAGAAGAGGTCCCAGCCAACCGCGATCTGATCCCAGCGCGGGACGGTACGGGGAATCACTTCGCGCACGCCGGCGATTGCGGCGAGTGCGACCAGCGAGCCTGCCAGGGCACCGCCAAAGGCGAGCACCAGGCTCTCGGTCACGACGTCGAGGACGAGGGCGCTGCGCGTCGCGCCGATCGCCGACCGGATCGCGAAGTCCTGCTCGCGCGTTCGCAGTCGTGCGACAACCAGGGCCGTGGCGTTGGCGAACGCGATCACCAGCAGCAGGATGACGCCGCCGATGGCCGCGCGAAGCGCGGGCTTGGTGGTGCGTGTCATGTCGTCGAGCACGGGCGCAATCGTGTACCGCACCCGCTCTTCGTAGAACTCCGGGAACTGCGACTTGTTGCGGGTGGCAATCGTGTCGAGGCCGGCTTGCGCCGTCTCGAACGTCGTGCCGCGCTTGAGGCGCACGAGCGTCGGGTACTGCCAGGAGTTCCGGGTTTCGTTCAAACGCATCGGTGTGTAGATGTCGATGCGCTGCGGCACGGCACGCCCGGTGACGATGCGGAAGCCCTCGGGCATGACGCCGATGATCTCCGTCGGCCGCCCGTTCAGCCTGACGACCTTGCCCAGCACCTTGCGATCGCCGCTGAAGTGCGTCCGCCACGTGCCGTGATCGAGCAGCGCCTTCTGCGGCGGTGGCGGCGGAAACGGCGTACCCGGCGGTGGCGGCGCGGGTGGCGGTGTGCCGGGCGCCCGCGGTGGCGGCGGCGCGGGCATGTCGGCGTCCTCGAAGTTGCGGCCGAGGATCGGCGCCACGCCCAGCATCGGCAGCATTCCTGTGGTGAAGCTGAGCTGCGACAGCGACGTGAAATCAGGACCGTCGCCGAGCGAGGCTTCCGCCAGCCGCGTCTCCGCCTCGACGGCGTCGAAGATCCCGGCGCGCCGGAGATCGTTCCCCTCGGCCGGCGAGAGGCCGGGGTGGCTGCGAAGACTACCCACGTCGATGCGGATCAGTCCGAGACGATCGGGCTCGTGGAAGTCGAGCGGCCGCAGCAGCACACGCTCGAACACCGAGAGCAACGCCGCGGCCGGTCCGATGCCGACGCCGAGAATCAGCAACACCGCCAGCGAATAGCGCCGCTCGTGGCGCAGCCGTCGGACGGCGTGCCGGAGTCCACTCGTGAAACGTCCCATGAGCTGCCCCCAGGAAGGTCGATCGCTGCGGTCACCCTCCGCCGGGCCAACCGCTGCGACCGCAAATGCCAGCGCGTTCGCCGCAAACCACAGACGATTGAAGCGGCGCTTCGCATCGACGCGGTCCGCGAAGACCTCGGTGAGATCGCCAATCACGGCCTCACGCTCGCTGACCGGCAGACTGCCGGTCAGCATCCAGACGGCGACGCGAGGTGGCGCGAGGGGCGGCCGGCGCTGGGTCATGCCTTGCTCTGCGTTCTCTTTGTGGCACGTAGCGACACGCCGTCCCAGAGGCGGATCAGGGTGGTTTGCGAATCGCTGAGGACGCGCATGCCGGCGGCCGTGGGCGTGAAGTGCCGCCGCGCGCGGCCGCCGCGGCGCGGCTCGGGCTCGCCCACGCGCGATCGGATGAAGCCCTTGTCCTCCAACCGCTTCAGCGCGAGATACACCGACGGCCGCAGGATGCGGCGGCGCGTGTGCTGCGCGAGATCGTCCACGATCGGGACGCCGTAACTGTCCGGTCCCAGACGGACGATGGACAACAGCACGAGGTGCTCGAGCTCGCCGAGGACGTCGTCAGTCATGGTGATTTCGGATATTAACATGACTAAATCGCGCCGCTTCGGAACTCGAATCCCTCAGCCGCGAGGCGACCAACGAACCTCCACACGGGTCCGTACCTGTAAGGCGGTGCCTATGTGGCAGACAGCAATCAACCTCGTCATCGC
>Ga0137427_10000036_pt1 | contig 66894 bp, 61 predicted proteins | sample EasRivERMZT700_2_FD_102309 | JGI IMG/M metagenome (GOLD analysis project Ga0137427, IMG submission 102309) | Soil microbial communities from meander-bound floodplain in the East River, Colorado, USA - East River MetaG ERMZT700_2 | ecosystem: Environmental > Terrestrial > Soil > Floodplain ...
GTATGCCGGAAACGACCGGCGCCGTGGCCCAATATAGGGAGTCCAGGGACTGGAAGGCGATCGGAACAAGGGCGGCAGATATGCCGATACCGATCTCCAGGATTCCGTACATACGGAGCGGACTGCGAACCTTGTCGGCCTGCTGCCCGAGCTTCCAACTGCCCAAAGCGAGGCCGGCCATGAAGGCGCCGAGCACGGTTGCAATTGCATGCGCCGTGTTCCCGAACACCAATCCCGTGAGCCTGATCCAGATCACTTCATAGACCAGACCACTGGCTCCCGAGAGAAAGAAAATGAAATAAAGAATACGTTCCAACACTGTTCCTCAATCCAAGTTGTTTTGGGACAGTTAATTTAAACCGAAACCTGAAAATAGTACCGAGAGAATTGATTATTGAAATGATTAATACGGTTCTGATAGGTAGTTAAGACCGAGAGATAAGAAATGATGTAGAGGCGACCGAGAGGCTTTGGGGCCGCCCGTCAGGGATGGGAGGCTTGGTCTTGGCCGGGCGGTGAACCCAGATCGATCACCTCTACATCAAAGGCGAGAGTTGATTGGGCGTCAAGTTCTCGCCAGATCTCTCATTTGGAGAGGAAGGGAGATTGTAAAAGTCGTACCTCCTGACCCGCTTTGAACCGTGATGGTTCCGCGGTGCTCTTCGATAATCCGTCGAGCGATAAAAAGTCCTAGTCCATTACTCTTCTCGTTTTTCGTGGTGAAAAACGGCGTGAAAATGTAGTGCAGATCTTCAATCGGAATGCCCTGTCCTGAATCCGCAACTGAAATCAGAATGTCGTTGTCGATGCGATTAACCGCGAGCGTGAGGGTACGCGTTTCGGTATGAGACATCGAGTCCGCCCCGTTCTGCAGAACGTTGACAAGCGCTTGTATGAACTGCCACCGGTCGACCCTGATCCGAGGCAACCCCTGCGAAATCAGAGTGCGGACTTCAGTGCTTTGATCTTTGAAGTAAGGCTGAACAAAGCGCAGTGAATCGGCGACGAGTTCCGCCGCATCGTACGACTCCAGGTGGGTCGAGCGCTTTTTGCTGAAATCGAGTATTCGACGAGCCATGTCTTCGATCCGGCGCGAGGCCCGTTCGATGACTTCAAGACTGATCCTCAGGGAGTGGTCGGCTTCGAGTGTCTCCTCGATGAAACGCAGGTGACCGCGAATAAGCATAAGGGGATTGAAAACGTCGTGCGCAAAACAGGCAGCCAGTTCTCCCATCGTCACGAGGCGGGCGACGTGAAGGAGGTCATCGTTGGCGGGCGGGTTTTGCTTAAACCTTGATGAATCCATGGCACGACCATCATGGTCCGTGTCCAAAGTTCCAATAACATTCACATCCTGTTTCATGTTCTTATCCTTTTTCGGAGTCGCACGAGTACGGCTTCCACTCCTGACGAATTCAGGTCGAAGCCGGGATACCCGGCAATCTCTTCAGTGGTCAATCCATCCATGTAATGAAGCTTGAAAATAAGAGCATTGCGTCTTGCATTTTTGTGATCCGGATCGGCGGCCACCACCCTTTCAATGTCGATCCACGAAAGGATGGCCTGAAAGTTGGACTCATCCCGTCCGCGCTTTGAAGCTTCGGTCATCTCCCTGGCCTCGTCGATTGAAACGACGTTGTCGCCGGTTCGCTTGAAACTTGAACTATGTCTCATGTGATCCGCCACTACGCTTGTCGACACTCGAGCAAATAAAGCCATTACTGAAAAATCCGTATCGCCGCGGAAACTCCGCAGCATGTTTCCATTGTTTTGCACCAGTCGAACGTAGACTTCCTGTCCGAGATCCGCCACCAGTTGATCAACGCTCCCACGCTTGCTGTGGTACTTGAGGGCGCGCAACAGATACACAAAGATCGGCCTTTGGAAACGCTCCTGAAACATCGTCCAGAGGCCGCGATCTGTAAGCTTCTGGCCGCACTCCCTGAGTAAGTCCGCGGAGGAGATTTCGCCACTCCGGCGGAAAGGAACCGAGTTCGCCATATTTCAGTGTTTGATTCCTTCAAGTCTTAACTTCGCTTCATTCAACCATTCACGATCGGATTCCAGTCGCAGATACCGGTTCCAGAACATCTCGGATTGATCGGTTCGCCCCAGCCTTCCGTATAAAACGGCGAGATTGAAAATCGCCGGCGCAAAGTCACCATTGAGTTCCAACGCATGGTTGAACTCTGTGCTTGCCCGCAAATGGTTCGGCGCATTGTTGCTTTCCATGTAGGCAACACCCAGGTCGTTGTGCACTTCCGCTTTATTGCCGAGTTCACGCTCAGCCAATTCGAGGTAGCGGATGGCGTCGCCGAAATCCTTCTGCAGTAAATGGAATTGACCCATTTCGTATGTCGTAGCGGAAAGTCGGCTCAACTGACCTTTTAATAAGCCGGGTGCGGCCCCCCTGTCGCCAGGACCCCGGGTCAGCGTAAACGGACGGTGGGGTTGCCCACTGATTCGAGCCTCGAATGGGCGGTTTTCTGCAAGAAGTAACTGTATGACTTCGTTGGCGGACCGGGGTTCACCAACCCGATCGAGCGCAACCTGAGCGCCGAACGCCAGCAAAACGGCAGCGGCGACACCTCCCGAGGCGATCTTCCAGCGTCGGAAATCGACTCCGCGACGGCTTGGAAGACGCTGATCGTTGCGTGCCCTGGTCCATTCCTGCTGTATCGAGGACAGCGCAAAGACCTCTTCCGGCGCCATCTCCTCTTTCAGTAACCTCATGAAAAAAGCTAACTTAACGCGGCACGCGTCGCACGAAACCAAGTGCACTTCGCTGACAGTTTTGACTGCCGGCTCCAATACCCCCTCGAGGTAGTCGGTGAGGGTCTCGTCAGTCAAGCAATGTCCATGATTCGCGGTGTTGTCAGTCATGGTTTTGCCCTCCATGTAAAGGAAGACGTATTTCAGGCCCCTGCTCCTGCTGGAAAAAAATTTTTATTTTTCACATCAGCAGGAATGGACAATCAATTTACGTCTTTTTGAACAGGGTGATGAGAATTCAGTCACTTCGTGGGTAGGCTGGAAGGCAACAAACACTGTCCAATTCGATTACACACTTGTACACATTCGAAAACCTAAGGAGACAATAATGAATCGACGTGATTTCTTGACGGTCGTCAGTGGCGCTGGAGTGGCTTCGCTGGCTGGTATTCGACCCGTTTTTGGAGCGGAACAAACAACAACTCTCTACCTGAAAGGACTGGTAATGGTGTCCTTTGAGGGACCGATGCTGCGCATCGGATTCCCGAAGGCGCCTGGACACAAAGCTACATTGCAGATTCAACCTTATGAGGGCAAGGTCCGGAACATAACGTTAAAGGGGAATGGAGCGCTTGAAACTCGAAGCCAATTGGCTGTTGAATCCAAGATCCATATTCCGGAGATCGTCCGGATGTCGGAGTTCTATGGGCCCGGTATCAAGTCCAAGTTCGACAAATGCCCGACGGTGATCGAGATCCCGCTCACTGCAATTCGATCGGTCACAACGAGTTCAGTTTCGAAGGATCGTTGGACCTTCGTCCGATCCGACAACGGAGCAGAAGTCAATACATTCCGCCCCAGACAGATTGCCGAAGCCCTTAAAGTTGAACTATCATCCAACGGTGTTTTGAAGCTGGATGGTGGTCGTATGTCGATCCCCTTGGAAACAACCCGCGAAATCCTCAGCAATTACGTGCCGGAACCAAAGGACCGATATCCCAGCATGTTCGAAGACCACTTCGCTCATTATTTTGAATATATCGAGAAACCTCCCGCTGCCGATTTCCTGGTCGTCCCCAAAAAGTTGACCGGTAATTCAACCCCAGCGCCTAAAATCGGAAACCAATTCATGATCGATGCCTGGCCGTTGTGTTACCTGGTTCTTATTCTCGATATTCTCGGGTAATTCATGCATGCCAATTGGGCACGATACCCCCGACCTGTTGATGGCATGAAAGTAGCCGGAACCGTCGTCGCGGTTCTGGCTACTTTCGGCGTCGCATTCGCCGGTTGGGGTTATGTGAAGGAGGAGTTTGCACTTTATCGTGTAGAACGGTTGATTCGATCCTCTCAGCAGGCAAGAAGAACGACCGTTGGTCGATTGTATGGATCACCCTATTCTGTCTACCAACCGGCTGCATCCATTCCCGAAGATTTGAGCAAAGCTCAATTGAGCTTGTTGGCATCTCCGCGCTCCGACAATACGGAATTACTTCAAAGCTATCTTGATATCGGCACTGAAAACTGGAAGAAGGCTTCCGAAACACTGGAACGACTAGCAGCGGCCAGGCCAGATGCACCAAGAATACTGAATGATTTAGGAACAGTCCTCTTACAACAAGGCGAGGAAGACCCGATTAATTACTTCAGAGCCCTCAGGGCTTTTGATCGAGTTAATAAGACCGCTCCTTCCGCTCCAGAAGCCTGGTTTAACCGCATTCTCATCCTTCGCAAGCTTCAATTCTCCAATATCGGCCAGGAGGAGATCTCGAAATACGTGGCAAAGGAGAGGGATGGTCCATGGAACGCTGAGTTGCTTCGACCGAACAACCTCACCGAGGATCAGTTATCCACCCAATTGGAAAGCGCTCTGAGCAAACATGACAGTGCCGCGGCGGAAGCACTCTTTCTCAGAGCTCCTGAAATCTCTCGAACGATCGCGATGCAATATGCGCTCAATCCTCAGGAAACGCGCGAAAATGCTGAGGTTGCCGAGTTCATTGGTGAAATGCTGCGCCGTCGGTATGGCGATAACACCGTCCTTGCGATGACGGCGCCGCTGCGGGGTCCTCATCGCGACGATGTCATTCAGGCCCGCAAACTTGTCGCGGATGGTGCCAACTATTATTCGCGCGGCGAAAATGAGAACAGTTTGAAGGCCTACGACCAGGCCCTCGAACACACGCTTAAGAGTCAATCTGAAATCGATCGGGTTTGGGTTGCTCTAAACAGAGTTGACACGGAAATCCGAATTCTTCGGTTCGTGGAAGCCCGGGCAGAGCTGGATCGTCTCGTAACGGCTGCGAGGGAAAAGAATCTACGATGGATTCTGGCTTCGGCCCTGACCACTTACGGAAGCAACAGCCGACTGAACACCGGGTTCATCGATATGATGAACCGTTTGGAAGAAGCCGTTCGGATATTCAATTCGATAGATGCGACAAATTTTGCGGTTCGTGCCCAGTACTATTTAGCCGGCCACAAGAACGGCGCGGGCGATCTTGACGGAGCTTTGAGACTCGCGGTCGATTGCTTGAGAAAGACCTCTCCTGACGATCACCTGAGACTGGTGAGCGCGTCGTGGCTGGTAAGCGTGATTCTCTACAAAAGAGGTTTCACCGAAGAAGCGGTTCTCGCCGGTAGGGAATCGCTATCCCAGGCTCAACAGAGCCAGAACCCGCTGGCTGTCATTCAGGCGAGTTCCTCGCTCGCATTATTAAGTGAATTCAATCTGCAGCCGGATCTGGCCGACAACTATCTACAGCAGACTGAAAGAACCGTTAGACAGCTTTCGACAGCAGGGGAAATCACTCGATCGAAGATTTCAGTCAACGTCCTGACGGCTCGCATTCTGATCAACAGAGGCAAATTCGACGAAGCAGAAGCGTTATTACTCAAAAACGTCGAAGCTTTTTCAACCAAACAACTGAATTTTGCGTACTTCGAATCCGAAACATGGATGTTGTTAGGTAGATCATACTCGAAGCTTGGCCGATTATCAGAAGCACAACTGGCCTTCAAAAGGGCGGTGGACCTTGCGGAGCAGGATGGCGTGTCCTTACAGATTGGACGCTTTCGCCAAACCTACGACGACACTCGCCGGGAAGTCTACGATTCGGCAATCGACTTTGAGTTCGTGCACAACACTCCCGACGAAGCGTGGACATACATGCAAAAGTACCGCGCGAAGCTATTTCTGGAATTTCTCGCTCAGTTTAATTCCTCGGTCGGAAAGATCCATACGATTGCGATTGATCGAAGTCAGCTTCAGACGCAACTCCCCTCCAAGGTTCAGGTCGTTGAGTACACGTTGTTGCCGAAACGATTGTTGATTTGGGTGGTCACCGGCAGTCAGTTTCACACCAGGTCGATCCCGATTGATGGTCCGACCTTGGAAGAAAAGGTTCGTGATTTCCTTGGTAAGCTGCGTGCGGAATCACCGATCACCAAAGATTCGGAAGAACTTTTCAAGTTCTTAATAGAGCCCATAGAAAGCCTGCTGAACCGCGATCTTCCGCTTGCCATCATTCCGGATCGCGCGCTGCATGGTCTTCCCTTTGGTGCTCTTAAACGGCCGCAAGGCGGCTATCTGATAAGCGACTACCGTTTTATTGTCAGCCCGACTCTGACTCACCTCCTCGCCGTCAACGCCGGCAGTCCCAAACGTGACACCATGACGGCCTTCGGTCCATCCGTCAACGCCACTCCATACCTGCCCGAGATCAAGGCGGTGAAGAACTTTTACCGCAAGTTCTCCTCTTTCACCGGACCGGAGGTGACAAAAGCAGCATTTCTCAACGAGATGGAACACGCATCCGTTTTCCATTACGCCGGACATTCCGCACGCGACGCCGTGGACCCGTTGAGGTCATCGATTCTGCTGGACGGCGAGGATTACGGGCCGAACACGGTTACAGCGGTCGACATTGCAACGCACCGCCTGCAACAGAATGCCGTCGTTGTCTTGTCGTCGTGCGACTCTTCAGTCGGAAATTCCAAAGACGGCATTGGAATGCGCGGGTTGACATCCGCATTCTTGATCGGCGGGGCCGGGTCCGTCGTCGGTTCGCTGTGGCCGGTGGAATCCAACAGCACTTCGGATCTCATGATCCGGTTCCATCGAGCGTTTGCCGAGGAAGGTTTGTCCGTCGCGGAGTCCCTTCAGAAAGCCCAACGCTCCTTCATCGAGACCTTCCCCAGTCGAACTCATCCTTATTACTGGTCCGGATTCGTCGTGACCGGTAACCTCAGCGCACTGCGATAATTCGTAAAGTCCTTGCAGGAACAAACGCACTCGATATCCAATAACGCGCATGTGGCTCACTCCAATAACAATCGTCGCCGTTTGGGTTGCTCTATCTTCTCTGATTTCCATTCCACAAACGCGGACACCCTCAACAAAGGGCGTGCCGATGTTCGAGGTGGATCCTTCGTGGCCGAAAACGAAACCTGAAAACTGGGTTTGGGGACAGTCCGACGTCCTTGGAGTTCACGCGGATTCGCAGGACCATGTCTGGGTCACGCACCGAGGACAGATCGCCGAGTTCGATCCCGGTGGAAATCTGCTCCAGGTGTGGAATGCGCGCGTCGAGAACAAGTACACAACCATCCATGGACTGTTCCTTGACCGCAGTAATTTCATCTGGACCACCGGTCGCGAGCAACACCAGGTGCTGAAGTTTACGCGCGACGGAAAACTTGAACTGGCCATCGGCAAGTTCAATGAAACCGCAGGCAGCGCCGATACCGAACGCATGGGAAGGCCGGCGGAAATCTGGGTATCCCCCGACACTAATGAAGTATTCGTCGCCGACGGCTACACCAATCGACGCGTTGTTGTTTTCGATGCAAAGACTGGGAAATACGCCCGCCACTGGGGCGCTTACGGAAAGCCGCCTGACGATAAAGCCCGGAATGCCCCCACCCCGACAGATTCGTCACCCGCTCCCGCGTTCAACGTTCCGCATGGCATCACCGGTTCGCGCGACGGCCTGATCTATCTTTCGGATCGGACAAACAGCCGGGTTCAGGTTTTCCGCCGCAACGGAGAGTTCGTCAGGGAAGGCATCACGCGTCAAGGCACGGGTGGCGCTTTCTCTGTGGCGCTTTCCCATGATCCGGAGCAGGAGTTCGTCTACGTGTGCGATGGCACCCAACACCGCATCTGGATTCTTCGGCGCAGCACCATGGAAGTGGTCGGCCAGTTTTCCAAACAAGGCAGTGGCCCAGGCGAACTCGGTCGTCCACACAACATCACTGTAGATACGAAGGGCAACATCTTCGTTGCCGAAGCCGATCCCGGAAGGCGGGCACAGAAGTTTTCGTTCAAAGGCTGGTCTGCCCAGTGAGGACGTCCAACCTGGCGACAATCCGCCCGGCTGACTCGGCCGCGGTGAGCGACGTAATATCCAACTCCAATGCGTCGTGTCCTCGCGGAACGAACACTTGATGTCGCTTCGCTGTTTCCATGGCCGATATCGGATCAATCTCCTTGAATTGTTCCGCTCGCCCAACCGATACGACTCGCCGAGCAAGTTCCTCCGGCGTTATCGTAAGCCGAACCGGCAGGAATAAGGCGTTGCGGTCACTCACCAATTGAACGACCTCCTGGAACCATTCGGCGTCCTCCGCATTGTCCTCAAGAAGCGTATTGGTTAGAACAAACGTTCGACCGGGCTTGGCCAAATCGCGAATGGTATCGAACGCAGCAGACCGAACTCGCCTGACGTTTCTCCAGACTGCAGGTGGAAGTTTCGACTTACCGTCGGGGTCAATCAGTGAAAAGATGACGTTGTTGATCAGATGATTGTCCGCCACGATGCAGTCCAAACGATCGCGGATCGCCTTCGCGATGGTGAGTTTCCCGCAACCCGAATACCCAATGAGGTAGATGATCGCTCCGTTCATCATCGGACCATTGTGGTATTCGTGCCGCAATTGAGCAATTAATATGGTGGTGATGTACTTTTCTCCTGGAGGCTGTGATGTCCAAATCGGGCGGCAATGTGAATCCGGAGCGCATTTTTCAGGTTGGTCTGGGATTCTGGGGCTCAAAGACGCTGCTGACTGCTATTGAAGTTGGTCTGTTCACGGAGTTGGCGAATGGGCCGCTGAGTCGGGATACGCTGACCGAGAAGCTACGCTTTCATCGTCGAAGCGCTCGGGATTTTTTCGATACGCTTGTCAGTCTCGGTTTTCTGGAACGCGATGGCGATGTGTATTCGAACACGGTCGAAACCGCAACGTTCCTTGATCGCCGCAAACCGTCCTATGTCGGGGGTATCTTTGAAATGGCGAATGCACGTCTATATCGCTTTTGGGGAAACCTGACTCAGGCCCTGCGGACCGGCCTTCCACAAAACGAAATCGCCGAAGGCGGCGACAACCCATTCGATCAGTTGTACGCGGACCCCGATAGACTGAAAGGCTTCTTGTCAGCAATGACCGGACTCAGTATTGGCGCGGGTCAAGCCATTGCACGACAGTTCCCATGGAAGAATTACAAGACATTCATCGATGTTGGAACAGCACAAGGTGGTGTCGCCGTTCAGATCGCATTGGCGCATCCTCATCTGTCCGGCCTCGGATACGATCTCCCCGTCGTCCAGCCGATTTTTGATGAATACGTCTCCGCCGCAAGTCTCTCCGCCAGGCTGAGGTTTCATCCAGGCAATTTCTTTGTCGAGCCACTCCCCAATACGGACGTGATTCTGATGGGACACATTCTTCACGATTGGGATCTGGAGCAGAAAAAACTACTTATCAGGAAGGCCTATGATGCGTTGAATCCCGGAGGGGCTTACATCGTATTCGAAGCCATCATCGATGACGATCGCCGCCAGAATGCCTTTGGCCTCATGATGAGCCTCAATATGCTGATTGAAACTCCCGGTGGCTTCGACTACACGGGCGCGGAAGCGCAGTCGTGGATGCGGGAGGCAGGCTTCCAAGAAACTCGCGTGGAGCACATTCTCGGCCCGGATTCCATGGTCATAGGAATCAAGTAATGATCGCCCGGCAGTTAATGGTTGGCTCAGCGAGCCCACGTTCTTGGTAGACTCCACAGCCATGAAAATCGGCATCCCGGTTGCCCGGTTTCATCCCGGCAATACCGGAGAGTATGCGCAACGGGCACTTCAAGCGCTCGGACACTCCGCGAGCTTGCTCAATGTGCAGGAATTTTTCAGCGCGCTGCGCGGAACGGAGTTCGATTATTTCCTTTGCGTCGACAGTTCCGAGCCGATTCCTCTCACCGACCCGGCGATCGCCGACTGCTCTCTGGCAAAAGTCGGTTTCTGGTTGATTGACTTCCGTCACAACAAGAGCAGACCAACGCGCATTCCTAACGATTTGGACAACGCGCGCATCTTGCATCAACGAGGCGGCTGGATATTTCAGTCGCAATTCGAAGACTACGAAGATTGTCGAGCGTTGGGATGGGATCGTCTGAGCTGGTTACCATTGGCGGCGGATGAAGAGATCTGGACGCCCGAGCCGATCGTTCCTAAAGAATTTCACATCGGATTTGTCGGTAATGTCTTCGATGTTCAACGAAAGAGAGCACTGCATCTTCTGCATCGATCGCAGGATCTGCGTGTCGGATTCCTGGGACAGGGCGCGATCTGGAAAGAGGAAGCGGCGGGATTGATGAGGAAGTGTCTTGTCGGCTTCAACATCGTTTCATTTTTTGGCGAACCCATCGCCTATGACGTGAACATGAGAGCGTTCGAAACGCTGAGCTGCGGGGTGCCGCTATTCACGAACGATGTGCCTTCGCTGAAAAGAGTTTTCCCGGCAAATGCTCCGTTTATCCGAACCTACACATCGATCACCGACCTCATGCCGAATCTTCTCGAAGCTTTCAAAGATCAAAACTTCCTGAACTCCGGTGGAGAAGCGCGGCGGTGGATCGTGGAAAACGCAACCTACAGGCATCGGATGCAGGACGTCATCCAGCAGATTCAACAAACTTCATGAGAGTCGCCATTCACAGTAACCAGTTCGATGGCCGGGGAACCGGCAAAGTACCCTACGACTACGCCGTCGGTCTACGCGATCTGCTGGGCCACGAGGTTGTTTTCATCACATCGTCGCTCAGCGCAAACGAAGGATTGCCAAGGCTGCAGCGGGAATTCCAGGCATACACCTACGACAAGAAGGTGGATCAGCATCCTGGACCGGATATCCGTGTAGCGCTCGAACGCATTGTGGCTGATCGGAAGATCGACTTTGTGCACTTCCTGAAGTTTGGAAATGACGATCAGATCACGCCCTTCAATTGCCGGACAGGTATCCATTGCGTGTTTGTAATGAATCAACCCCATGGAAGTGTCTATGCCGGCGTGTCGGAGTCGCTGGCAAGGAAGTTCAATTCGTCTCTCTTTGTTCCGCACATCCTGAAACCGTTTTCACCTGGTCGAGACATGCGCAGCGAGTGGGACATTCCCACGGATGCATTCGTCGTCGGACGTCACGGCGGTGTGGAGACGTTTGACATTCCGTGGGTGTACGCAGTGATACGCGAAGCGCTCGAAACACGACCCGATCTGTACTTCGTCTTTCTATCGACTCGACCGTTTTGCGCCCATCCACGCGTGCGCTTTATCCCCTGGGTTGAGTCGGAGCAGGATAAATTCGATTTCATCCACAGCTGCGACGCGATGCTGCATGCGCGCCTGATCGGAGAAACGTTTGGTCTCGCCGTCGGCGAATTCTCGGCAGCGAACAAACCGGTGATGACCTGGAGCGGACGGGGTTTGCGCAGCTACGATGTTGCCCACATCGATATTCTCGGCGTGAAAGCGCTCGTTTATAAGAATCGGTCCGACTTATTGAGGTTTCTGGTATCGCTCGATCGACGGGAACTCGCTCAACATGATTGGGATGTTTATTCGGAACGGTTCAGTACCCCAAATGTAATGGATCAATACCACCGTGTGTTCCTGAGTGGTTCAAGCTAACCCTCTCCGCCTGGGCCCCTCGCTACCGCTCGGGTACTGTTGGCGGCGCGCGAGACAACAGTACCCGAGCGGTAGCGAGGGGCCCATTACAAACGGAAGCCGGCGTGGACGGCGTCCTGGTAGAACATTCGGACGGTGTCGAGAGAGTACTCACCGAGGTCTTTGCCCACCAGCGAGAGCTTGCCCAGGACGTCCCTGGTCACCGTGATGATGTGACAACCAACATCTTCAGCATGGAAGATATTCAATAGTTCCCGCGGGCTGGCCCAGATGAACTCGATGTTCGGGAACGATCGTGCCATCCCGATCGCTTCTCTCATCAGCGGAATGGGATCGCGCCCAGTATCCGCAATACGTCCAGCGAAGATCGAAATGTTGCTCGGGGCGCCGTCTTTCACACACGGAATAAGTCCCCGAACCTGCTCTAAGGTCAAAACGGCGGTGATGTTCAGTTGAACGCCCTTCGACGACAATCTGCGGATGAGATCGTTTGAGGACTCTCCCTTCGTATTCGTAACCGGAATCTTGACGTAGACGTTACGGCCCCAGCTTGCGATTTCCAGTGCGTGCTTCTCCATGACGTCGAACTCGTCGGAGAATACTTCGAAAGAAATCGGCTTGTCGGGAATGGCGGCCAGGATCTCCTTCGCAAAGGCTCGATAATCGCTGATGCCGGCTTTCCGCATTAATGTCGGATTTGTCGTAAAGCCCTTGATCACAGGATCTCGATACTGCTCGATCATGCCTGTGGCGTCCGCGCCGTCCGCGAAAATCTTAATTTTGAGCTGCGACACCTTCATTGCGGACCTCCCGAAGACTCCCACTTGGTTTTGGCAACCTGTAACGACGGATGAGAAACCAGACAATGCCACACCACCGCCTGAAACGCCTCAGTGTGAGGTGTGATGGTTTCCGAGTTGACCGTGGGGATGATCAGGCATTCGTCGGCAACCTTCTTTGTATAGCCGCCATCCCGACCCACAACGCCGCAGATTCCGGCACCGACCTCGTGGGCGTGCTGAAGTGCACGGACGAGATTAGGGCTGATGTTGCGATCAAGATCCCCGCCGCCGACCGAGAAAATGAATAGCATATCGTTGGCAGTGAGACGGCTGCCTTTGAGCCACTCGACGAATACGGACTGCCATCCTTCGTCATTGGTTCGTGCCGTCAATTCCGAGACGTTGTCCGTTGGAGTGTAGGCTTCGATGTCCGCGATCTTGCGAAAGTCATTCACCGCATGCGAGCAGTTCGCCGCGCTGCCGCCCACACCAAGGAAAAACAGGCGACCTCCGCGCTGGCGCAGATCTGCCAGCAATCCGACGATCCTCTCCAGGGTTTCGACGTCGAGTTGGGCGATGATTTGGGCTGCTTCGTTCAGATGCTTGCGAACATAGCTCATGTTGATCCTCGACCTAAGATTTTCAAGTATCGGTCCGTCTCCTCCAAACCCTGCGGCGAGCCGATTTCATAAAACCGTTGCTTCACTTCGAATCCCGCGAGTTGACCGGCAGCGAGCAAAGCCTGATAAACCGTGACCAGGTCGAGCGGCTCGTTCTCTCGATAAGATTCGAAGACGCTGGTTCGAAACACCCCCAAGCCGTAATCGATGTGTCTCATGCTCGGGGTTCGTGCCACTTTGTCGTACTTCCGGATCTCGCCGTCGACGAACTCGACATTGCTTTTATCCCAACTATCCGAATTGTGGAACACCGTCATCAATCCAGGCCGGCCGCTGTCGCGAAAAGCGCCGATAACCTTGGAGTATTCGCATTCGAGATAGGAGTCTCCATATAAGACGAGGAACTCACGGCCAAGAAGCCCGGCTGCGTTTCTCAGGGCGCCGCCTGTCCCCAACAATGCGGGACCGTCATAGACGTACTGAATGCGGACTCCCAAATCATGACCGTCACCCAAAGTCGCCTCCACCTGTTCGCCCATATGGCCGACGCAGAAGACGAATTCGGTCAGACCATTCCTTCGAAGCAATTCCAACTGATGAACGGCGAAAGGTTTTCCAGCAACGGTCAAAAGAACCTTGGGAACGGTCTCGGTCCGCGGCTTCAGGCGCGTCGCAAGACCGCCGGCAAGAATAGCCACGGGCAAATTCACGTCAGTATGACCTTCGTTCCTTCAAAGTCGAAATGGAACCGCGCCTCCTCCAGCCCAACGCGGGCCATCGCGCTTCGCAATCGTGTTCGATCTTCTGCATAAAACAAAAGGAACCCTCCGCCTCCCGCGCCGACAAGTTTGCCTCCGATGGCACCATTGGCGAGTCCCAATTGATACCACTCATCGATTTGGGGATTCGTCATTCCGGAAGAACGTCGTTTCTTCTGTTCCCACTGATCGTGCATAAGCCGCCCGAAATCCTGCGTCCTGCCGGACTCGAGAAAATTTTTGCTCGCGACGCCCATCTCTTTGACCTGATGAAGATTGTCGATGATCTCCCGGTCGAGTTGGTGGGTTCGGACGTTCTGGTCTTTCAGCATTTCACCCGCATTGCGTGAAAAGCCCGTGAAGAACAGCAGGAGGTTGTCTTCGAGATCATGAATCGTATCTACGGAGAGTTTTAAAGGTTCGGCATCTACTGTTTCGTTGCCGTGAAAATGAAAGCACGTGATTCCACCGTACGAGGCGATGTATTGATCCTGCTTTCCAACCGGTTCTTTAAGCCGGTTGATCTCGATATCGCACGCAAGTCTCGCCAGTTCTTCCGGCACCAGCAGCTTGCGTCGATGAGCGTACAGCGCCTTGAGCAGAGCTGTCGTGAAACTGCCGGACGAACCCAATCCCGTTCCCGCAGGAATGTCCGCCAGCGTAGTGATCTCGAGCTGCGGTGTCTTGAAGTCGAGCATCTGAATCGCTTCACGGATGATCGGATGTTCCACTTCAGAAACTGCCGACACGCGCTCCAGCTTCGAGTATTTGAGGTAGATCCCCGGACTGAACGGTCTGGTAACGGTAACGTAGACGTACTTATCGATCGCCGCCGCCAGCACCAGACCGCCGCGTTCACGGTAATACGACGGCAGATCCGTTCCGCCCCCTCCTAAAGTGATCCGCAAAGGGCTACGGGTAATAATCACAGTTGGATTCCTTGTAAATCGTCTCCACGATTTTCAATGCGGCCCATGCATCCTCCACCCCAGCCAAAGGCTTTCGCGCCAGTTTAATGTCGTCGATAAAATCCGCAAACTCCAGGCTCCAGGACAGATCGGCGGGACGGTATTCCCAGCTTGTGGTTTCCGGCGGTCCCATCTCCGGCAGCATTTGATAGAGCGTCAAACGCTCTGGACCGTAGCTTCCGCCAAGACCTTCGATGTGGATCTTAGCCGCGCGGCCGAAGATTTCGAACGAAAACAGATTCTTCCACTCCGTACACGTGGCATGGAGAAATGCGGTCTGCCCACGATCGGTACGAAGCGTCATGAATGCGTTGTCGTCGACGGGCATCTGCCAAAAGTAAGTGGTCGCGAAGCCGCTGATCTGTGTGAACTCTCCCAGAAACCATCGCGACAGGTCGATCAAGTGCACGCCCTGGTCGATCAATTCGCCGCCGCCCGATAACCGGGCATCCGCTCGCCATTCCCGTTCATAGCCAAGACGGCCTCCATGCCCGTAACGTGCGCGGATGAACATCAGCTCTCCGAGAACATTTTGATCAACCAGTTCCCGGGCTTTGCGAAGCGCGGGGTGGTAACGATGATTGAAGCCGATTCTGACGACTGTCTTCGCCCTGGCAGCAGCCTTCATCACACCTTCGAATTCCTGACGGCTGCGGGCAGCCGGCTTCTCGACGAGCACATGTTTGCCAGCTTCGAGAGAAGCGATGGTAACCGCGGCCAACGCGTCGTTCGTCGTGGCGACAATCACGATATCGACGTCAGGTCGACCAACGATGCTCGTCCAATCCGTAGATGTCGCGACGTTCTTGCCGGTCGCGGCGAGTTCTTTCGCCCTATCGATCGAAATGTCGGCACACCCGACGAGATTCGCCGAGCCGAGCGCAGCCGCCCGCTTTCGACCGATCAATCCACAGCCAACGATGGCAACGCCGAGTTCGGTCATTGGCGAGCCTCAAACACCCAGGGATTCGCTTGCAGGAATTGCAGCGTCCGGATCACGCCGTCCCGGATTGAAACTTTCGGCGTCCAACCCAGCGCTCGCATGCGAGAGCAATCCAGGAATATGAATGGGCTGTCACCTATCCAACCACGCTCACCGCCGGCGTAGGTGCGCTTCGGATTCAATCCCAAATGAGCCGAGATCCAGCCGATCGAGTCATTGACCTCACAGTATTCCGCTGTTCCAAGATTGAAGATGTTCACCTTTCCCTTCGCGGTATCCAAAGCCAGAAGGATGGCGTCCACGCAATCCTTTATATAAAGATAAGACTTTCGCTGGTGCCCATTTCCCAGCACATGCAGCTCGTTTGGGTTTTCCTTCAGGCTCTTGTAGAAGTCGAAAACATGACCGTGTGTGTAACGCTCACCGAGAATCGACACGAAGCGGAAGATATAGCCCTGGAAACCGAATCCCTCGCAATACGCCTGAATCAGCGTTTCGGCGGCCACTTTTGAAGCGCCGTACAGCGAAGTCTGAGTTGGAAACGGGGCAGTCTCGGGCGTTGGAAAAATGTCGGGTTCGCCGTAAACAGAACCTGTCGACGAGAACGCAATGCGCTTAATGCCATTCCGTCGCATCGCTTCGAGAACATTGAAAGTGGCGATTGTGTTCTGTTCAAGATCTTTGCGCGGATGTTCCGTGCCGAAGCGGACGTCTGCGTTTGCACCCAGGTGACAAACCACATCGCAACCGCTCATGGCTCGCGTCACTGAATCCGCATCCAGCAGATCGCCGGTGATCAATTTGAAGCGAGACGATGTCCGGGCTTGTTCGAGGAAGCGTTGCTGTCCGGTTGAAAAATTGTCGTAAGCGACGACGCTGTGACCTCTTTCGATCAATGCGTCCACGAGATTACTGGCGATGAAGCCGGCTCCGCCTGTTACGAAATAGCATCCAGCCTTTACCTGTCCCACGAAGCTCCTCGGTCTTTCGGATTAATCCGACGTAGAGTATAGATGTCACTCTTCCGCAATTCATCGATGTGCTGCGGTAATTCCTGCCAGGGGTCCCAGACAGCGCTCAGCAGCCGCCCCGTAATTCCGTCACTCGCGGAAGAACCGAGGAAAACGGCCAACTCTGCACCTTTGCCAAGCGGCGCTCCACCTTCGGCTTTCTGTTTCACTGAACTTTCATAGAACTGACTTCCCACCATCTCCGGCCCTGCCTGCAACACTTCGTCCAAAAACCGCGTGTTGAGGGCTCCGGGCGCGATGGCGTTGACGTCGATCCCGTAGTCCTGAACCTCCTCGGCCACAGTTTCCGCCAGTCGGAGCACAGCGGCTTTCGAAGCGGCATAAGCGCTCAGTCTTGGAAGGGGTTTCGTCGCGCCACCACCGGACAACTGAATGATCTTCCCGTATCGACGCTTTTTGAAGTGGGTGAGAACGGCCCGACACATAAGAACGGAACCAAAGAGGTTAATTTCGATCGCCTTGACCCAGTCATCCCAGTCCACCTCCTCGAGCGGGCCTTTGGGACCATAAACGCCGGCGTTGTTCACAAGGATGTGTAATTCTTTGAAAGCGTCAAAGGCGGCTTCGACGACGTCATGCACATCTGCGGCATTGGAGACATCTGCTTGCTGGGCCAGAAGAATCTGATCTGGCCCAACTTTCGACCTGAGGTTGTCCACAGCCGAGCCGAGAGACTTCCCGTCGCGAGCGCACATGAGAACATTGGCGCCTGCGGCGACGTATTGTTTGGCGATTTCATAACCGAGTCCCTGACTCGCGCCCGTGACGATCGCAGATCTCCCCTTCAGGCTGATGTTCATGATTTGCCCACGGTGATGTAGCGGACGCCCGGATTGGAGTCCAACTGCCGGGCAAGAAAGCGGCCGGCGTCCAGAACAAGCGGAGAATGCATTCTCGAAAGAATAGAGTCGACGTCAACGGTTGCATAGTCGGGCCACTCGGTGGCAATCACGAGCGCGTCCGCTTCGTTCAGCGCATCGAGCGGGGATTCACATAGCTTCATCTTTGCGGCAAGTGTTGCTGGGAGCACTTTGACCGCGGGATCATGTGCCCGCACTCGCGCTCCCTTGTCGTAAAGCCATTCGCAAAACTCGATGGCACTGGAACGACGGAGTGTGTCGGTCCCGGGTTTATAGGTCAATCCCCATACGGCAATGGTTTTCTCCCGAAGATCGGTCATCAACGCAGCCATTTTTCGTTGCGCCCACTGCCGGTGATAATCGTTACTTTCGCGAACGCCTCGAAGCAGCGGGCTCCGAACATCGTTCTCTCCGGCGATCTCAACAAGATAAGAAATATCCCGCGCCAGCGTGCCTCCTGCAAAGGCCGCTCCCGGAGACAAGTAGGCTTTGGGCCCAATCCTCGACTCGCTTTTCAGCCCTCGTTCAACCTCTCTGGCATCCGCGCCCGCGTGCTCGCAGATGACTGCGATTTCATTGATGAAGCTGACAGAGGTCGCGAGGAACGCATTCAAAGCGTGTTTGGTCATCTCGGCAGATTCCACAGACATCCACTCGATGCGCTCGGTAAACGGCCGTAAAATCTTATCGAGCACGGGACGATCGCGTTCGCTCCGTAAGCCGACAATGACGCGGTCGGCTTTCGTGAAAGCGGCGATGGCCTTACCCAGGCGTAAATTCTCAGGAGAATAGGCGAAAGTGAGTTCGCGTTCGGCACACAGCGATTGGTGCTTCGCTTCCAGTTTACGAGTCGTTCCTGCCGGGAGTTGCGACGATATTAGAATCAGCGTGCGCGGAGGGAGGTATGGGAGAACGAGCTCGATTCGATCGAGCACGGACTGGACGTCCGCATGATCGTCGTCATCGACTGGCGTATCGTAAGCAGTCCACAAAACGTCGATACCTTGTACAGCCTGACCCGGATCGACGGTGAAGGACAATCGACCTTCTTCAATTCCCTGCCGAGTAAGCGCTTCGAGTCCCGGTTCAAAGACAGGCGGGCAACCTTTGCTAAGCTGCGAAACAACCTGGGAATCGAAATCAAGGCCAACAACTCGATGCCCCACCGAAGCCAGACAAGCCGCAGTAACGGTTCCGAGATGCCACAATCCCAAAACGCAGATCTTTAGTTCAGCCACAAATCGACTCGAAGTGTCCTCTTACGGTTACGAGCGGTCAAGATGTGCAGGCCTCAGTTGTTCGATCAAGCCGCGGAAGTCCCCTTTTTCAAGATGGCCGCGCAGCTCCGGCGGCAAACCGCTGATGTCGTCTTTGATCATGAGAGCGAACAGCACACGTCCCCATTTTTTCTTGAAGCGTTCGGAATAAACGCGGTCACGGGCCGCGGTCTCCTCCGAGCTCTCGGCCCCACGCCACGTGGACTTCCCAATAAAGTGCAACAGGTAGGAACTCATGGCGTAACGCAGCTCGAATCCGAGTTTGTGACAGCGGATGCAGTAGTCCGTGTCTTCGCCTCCGCCAACGCCGAAGCTTTCGTCCATGTGTCCGACAACGGAATAAACTTCATAAGGGATCTTCACGGCGAAGAAGCCGAACTTCAAGACGCAGCGATAGCCTCGATTCTGCTGTTGATGCTTCCGCGCAATCTCGTGAAAGCAGTGCTCCATACCCATGTAATCCTGCAACTCCATTCCGTGCTTGCAGTGGAAATCGCCCTCCCGGTATGCCACTTCGCCATTCGAAACGGGTGAAAGCAGGAATGGCCCGGTCGGCCGCAGCGGCTCGAACCAATTCGGCGGAAAGATCAGATCGTTGTTCAGAAACAGGATGTCGGCGCGCCGCTGACCGGCGTAATCCATCATCTGATTTACATTCGCTGCGAAGCTTCGCGGTTGCTCGTTGAGTAATACGCGCACCCGACTGCGACACTCCTCGGGTAAGCCAGGATATGCACGATCATTGTCGATGAGTATGACTTCATCATCTGTTTGAAGCGATGTATGACGGATTAAAGATGCGAGCGCGTAGTCTGTGTAGTTATTCGAGTGCCGGGTTGTGACCATTGCAAAGACGTTCACGGACATGATTCTAGCCCGGATTATTCATGAATTCGATTGCTGATCGCGGTATGGCTACGAGAGCCCCTCCTCGCCTCGAATATTCTGTTTGAGTATCCAACCTACGGCTTCGGGCAGACCTTTGGCGACGAGATCGGGCTGGATCGTGTCCGGCAGCGACCCATGGCCAACAAAAATGGTACGGCAACCCGCGTTTGCTCCAGCAGCAATGTCTTTGGTTCGATCACCGACCATAAAGCTATTGTGAAGGTCGATGTCCCAATCTCTCGCCGAGTCGATGAGTAATCCGGGCTGGGGTTTTCGGCAGGGGCAGTTATCGGCATCATCGTGGTAACAGACGCGGAAGTCGTCGAGTTCGACATTCCGGGCGATGTACTGATTGATCGCTTCAACGCCCGGTTTTGTTTGAGCGCCTCGGGCAACGTCCGGCTGATTCGTGACCACGATCAGGAGAAAGCCGGCGGAACGCAATTCGCGACAGGCGGAAGGAACTCCGTCGCAAATGACGACTTCGTTGACCGATGGAGGAGGATGGAGCTTGCCCTGCTTCACGACGGCTTCATTCAGGACGCCGTCTCTGTCCAGAAACACGGCACGTTTCTTCATTACGGTGTGAGCAATACTTTACCGGTCGTGCGACGGCCCTCTAACTCTTCATGCGCTCTCGAGGTCTCGGACAGGGGGAATGTGAAGTCGATCTTCAATTTCAGTTCGCCGGAACTGATCCATTTGAAAAGATCTCCGGCACGCCACGCTAATTCCTCGCGAGTCGTAGCGTAGTTTGCCAGTGTCGGACGAGTGAGAAACAATGATCCTTTTGCGGCCAGCACGGCGGGATCGAATGGTGGAACGGGCCCGGAAGACTGGCCGAACAGAACCATATATCCGCGCGGCCTCAAGCAATTCAAACTCTTTTCGAACGTGGTGACGCCGACCGAATCGTAAACAACATCCACACCGTGACCGCCAGTCACCTCTCTTACTTCCTTCTCGAAATCCTGCTTCGAGTACACGATCACGTGATTCGCGCCGGCTGCGTGCGAAAGTTCCGCCTTTTCCGGATTCCCTACCGTGGAGATCACCGTCGCGCCGATCTTTCGGGCAATTTGCGTGAGCAGCAACCCGACCCCGCCGGCTCCAGCGTGGACCAATGCAACGTTTCCGGACTTCAATTCGAATGTGCTATGAGACAGGTAATGAGCAGTCATGCCCTGTAACATGACCGCTGCCCCTTGTTTGACATCCAACGTGTCCGGCAGTTTCACCAGTTTCCAGGCAGGCACGAGAGTGTATTCAGCATAAGCACCGGGATTCATGGCATAGGCCACTCGGTCGCCGACTTGTACGTCTGCGACTCCCGAACCTATAATCGCTACCGTTCCCGCGGCTTCCATCCCGGGTGTGAACGGCAGACTGGGGGCCTTGTAGAGTCCGGTCCGGAAGTAAATATCGATGAAGTTCACACCGATAGCGCCGACTTTGACCACGACTTCACCCGCGCCGGGCTGTGGCGTCGGGACTTCTTCATATGTGAGAACTTCGGGTCCGCCCGTTTTGTGAATGCGTACGGCTTTCATACCCCTCCATCAATTCGAATGAGAAAGGAAATCCATGCGACCGCCGTCGACGGTAAAAACCTGGGCGGTGATAAAGCTGGATTCGTCGCTGGCCAGAAACAGCGCTGCGTTGGCAATGTCTTCCGGCGTTCCAATGCGATTCAAAATGGCTTTCTTGCTGAGCGTTTCCAGTCGAGCTCGATCGTCATAGTCGTCGAGAAACTGCAGCATCTCGGTCCGAACAAAACCGGGCGCTATCGCATTCACGTTGATGCCGTGTGGACCCAGTTCCAATGCCAATCGTTTCGTCAGGGAAATGGCGGCCGCCTTCGTAATAGCGTATGGAGTGGTTTCCGCGACGGCAGTCGCCAAACCGGCGAGAGATGTAATATTGACGATCTTCCCGTAGCGCCGTTCGATCATGGCGGGAGCCACCGCCTGCACGCCGTTGATGATCCCCTTCAGATTGACCGCCATCATTCGATCGAACTCCGTTTCGTTCCACTTCAACGTGCTGCCCGATCTAAGAATCCCTGCATTGTTAATCAGAATGTCGATCGGTCCGAATTGCTTCACCGCTTCTCCCATCATGGATTCCACGGCTGCCCTGGAGGCAACGTCGGCTCGGATCGCGATCGCATTGCCTCCGCCTTGAATCACTTCGGCGACCAGGGCGTTCGCCCTTTCCGAATTGGCTGCGAAATTCACCACCACGCTGGCGCCTTCCCTGGCAAAGACCTGACAGATCGCTCGACCGATTCCGCGTGAGCCGCCCGTCACCACAGCTACTTTGTTGTGCAATCGTCCTTTCACACGGAGAACTTAAGCACAAGAGACGCTAAGCACGCAAAAGGTCGTTTTAGAGACGGGGATACGACATGGGGTACTAACCCGTTCGCCGCCTGCCCGAGCGGCCTCCGGGCCCAAAACTGCGCCACTGTACCACTCGCGGAGCCGCGCTTGGACGGTGAAGCGCTGCAATCGCCGGCGAATGATAGCGGTGGTCTTCAACAGCGATCAACGGACTGCGGGTCAACGCTTCTATACCTTTCAACATGACGACTTCGCTGGCGTCGCAGAATGACAACGCCGTTCCGACTGCTCCGGCGCGAGCGGTGCGGCCAATCCGGTGCACGTAACTTTCGGGATCGTTGGGTAGTTCGTAATTGATGACGTGCGAAATACCTTCGACGTCGATTCCACGCGCCATAATGTCCGTAGCAACCAGCACCGTAATGTTCCCATTATCGAAAGCCAATAGCGCGCGTTGCCTGGCATTCTGACTCTTGTTCGAATGAATCGCGTCCGTTGAAATGCCGTGGCTGGAGATGTGTCGCATGAGGCGGTCGGCGCGGTGCTTGGTCCGTGTGAATACCAAAGCTCTGCGCACATCTTTGCCCTTCAGAATTTCGGCGAGCAGCAAACCCTTGTTGGCCTGTTCCACGAACAGAACCTTCTGATCGATATCTCGCGAAACCGAAGCGGGAGGAGTGGTCTCGATTCTTATCGGATTATGCAACATATCTCCGGCGAGTCCGATGATCTCACCGGTCATTGTGGCGGAGAACAACAGAGTCTGACGCTTCGCCGGAACCTGCTCCACTATTCTGCGAACATCGTGGATGAATCCCATATCCAGCATTCGATCGGCTTCGTCGAGGACGAGCATTTCGACGCGATCCAGACGAACCAGCTTCTGATTCATCAGATCGAGCAGACGACCAGGGGTGGCAACCAGGATCTGGGGCTGTCTGCGGAGGGCTTTCACCTGCGAGCCCTGGGAGACTCCGCCCAGCACGACGGCGGTTTTGAGTGGGAGATAGCGACCATACGTCAGCAGGCTTTCCTGTACCTGAAGCGCAAGTTCGCGTGTCGGAGTCAATATCAGAGCCCGGATAAAGCCTTGTCCCTGCGGCGGTTCCGCATGAAGTCTGTGGAGAAGCGGCAAAGCGAATGCGGCTGTCTTGCCGGTTCCGGTTTGGGCTGTCGCCATAAGATCCCGGCCGGCAAGCAACTCTGGAATCGCCGCAACCTGAACCGGAGTGGGTTGCTCGTAGCCGACCTCGACCACTGCGCGTAGTACGGCTTTATTCAAATGGAACTGTTCAAATGGATGTGAATTCATATTACCTGTCTTGATTTGTACCGAGATTAACGGCGGCTCGTTCTCGGTGGGCGCTCAAAACAGTTCCGAGGGTTGACGCAGGAGATCGTCGGGAGATTCTACTAAGGATACTTCGATTCAGATCTTTATGCTGGTCTTACAGTTTGTTTGAGCGCTCAGCGGGTGGCTGAACATCCAGCACAAAACCAGAACCAGTCTAACACAGGAGACACGGAACGCTACGCGGGCATCTAAGATGAGGCCCAGGTATCAGCTGATTCAACAGGTGGGGGAATCGGAGATTGGACGAATCCTGCAACTCAAAACCGAAATCCCGAAATCTCTAATTGGACGGGGCTTTGCCCAACAAATCGTCAAACCCGCAAGGTCGTGCCACGGGCTAAAGCCACCCGGCCTACAAACGACCCATTTCGGGATTTCGGTTTTGAGTTGCAGGATTCGTCCAATCTCCGATTGCCCCACGCTTAGATGCCGGTTCCCTCCGGTTGAAATTAGCGGGGCTCTGCAGTAGAGTCCACCACGCAATGAAGCCCGACGGGATTTGGGGAAACATCTTTCGCTACGGACCGCGTAGGGAATCGCTGGCTGAGATCCTTCAAAGCGTTCCGCTCTTTCATGAACTCACCACAAAAGAGCTCAAGGTTCTGGAAGGACTGGTGCATATTCGCAACTACCAACCCGGCGAAACCGTTTTCGCGGAGGAGGAACCGGGCGCGGGAATGTACATCATCCGAAACGGCCGCGTGGACATCGTTTTGAGGCAGCAGTCGGAGCAACCATTATTACTGGCGGAGCTGGAAGAGGGCGATTTCTTTGGCGAGATGGCACTGCTGGGAGACACCGCCAGGTCGGCTACAGCGAAATCTCGCGACCATGCAGAATTGATTGGGTTCTTCCATCCTGACCTGCAGGAGGTGATGAGCCTGCATCCCGGAATGGGCGCCAAGATCACCTTCGGTCTGGCCAAGGTGCTTTCCGACCGTCTGCGCTATACGAATTCGCAATTGCGCGACATTTGGGAGATAAGAGGTCCCCATGAAGCAATTACTGGGTGACTGGCCCGGAAGACTTCTGGTCATCGGGCTTTTGCTCGGGCTGATCGTTCTCGCTTTTCTCACCATCCAAATCCTGCTTGTACCGATCGTCGCAGCCAGTTTCGTTGCCTATCTCTTCGACCCCGTGATTGTAGCGATGCAGCGACGGGGAATGGAACGAGGCAAGGCTTTCCTTATCCTGCTGGGCGTCTCCAGTCTGGTGATCCTGGCGTTGCTGAGATTCGCCCCTCAGTGGCTACGAGTCGAAACCACGACGCGGCCCAGCGAGGAAAGCTTCACGGAACGGGTCGACATACAGGTCCGGGAGTTAGAGGGTTGGATGAACAAGCGTTTCCCGACGTTCCAGTCGATCGACATCTCGTCGCGAGTGGCCTCGCGAGCAGGTCAATTTGCAGAGGCCTTCGTCGAGGGCCTGCCCGCCTTGGTGTCGGCGTTCCTGTTAAACCTGCTGCTGGTTCCTTTTATCGCCTATTTCATGGTCCGCGACGGCCGCACACTCCGACGCCACCTGGTTTCAATGGTACCGAACCGATACTTCGAAATGGCGCTGATGATGCTCCATCGTATCGATCGGCAGATCGGCGGCTATCTCCGGGGCCGTCTTATCGAATGCATGCTGGTGGCACTAACGCAGATGCTGGCGATGGGAGTTGCCGGTCTTTTCGTCGATCAACCTCAGATTCTGCTTATATCCATTGTGGGTGGCATAACGAACTTGATTCCCTACGTCGGTCCACTCATGGGCGCCGGCTTCGGAGCCATGTTGTACCTGGCGGCCTATGACCTTCCGATGTCCGCCGTTTATGGCCTGCTCATCGCCATATTCGTGGCCCATATTGTGGATAACGTCGCGATCGCACCACTTGTTCTGTCGCACAACGTGGACCTGCACCCATTGACTGTCGCGCTAGTGCTGGTGATCGGCGGAGAGTTGCTGGGTGTGCTTGGGTTGTTGATCGCTATTCCAGTCGCTGCCAGCCTGAAAGTCGTGGTGCAGGAGTGCTACGCGAACTACCAACTACAGTCACGACTTAGCGACTAGCCCGGATACGGCTGTACCTGCGTCGAGCGCTCGTCATTCCTCAAGAAACGCGTGGCTCAGTTGTAGATCTCGATCCCGCCCATCAGAACCGTTCCTTCGATGATGAGCCGCTTGTTATCGCTGGTTGAACGTGTGCGATCTTTGACGCCGCCCATAGTGGCCACAACCCGGCTGACGACATTCCATGTTCGCGGAACGCGGATCTTGACGCCTCCCATCACCGCGGTGATGTCCAGTCTGGCCTCATCGCCTTCGATGACCGCACCGCGAAAATCGAGGTCGATGGCGCCCATGAAGGCTTCGGCCTCTCCACGCTGGAAAGTCGCAGAGTCGTACTTGCGCTGGATGCCGCCGAGAAATGCGCTATCGCTGAATGTCAAATCTCCTGTCCGAACCAGACTGTCGGAAGCATCCGAGCGGTTGTCGATAGCCGCAAATACGATCGTTGCTACGAGGATGATAGGAACGAGCATCCCCCAGGACGTTTCCTTTCTTTCGGCCCTCGATTTTTCACGCTGTGGCTTTAGTTCGTTGTTGTCTGTCATCGCTCACCTCGTCTTCGTATGCGCCACTCTACGAAGAAACATGGCATCCTCATAGCGCTTACCGGCGGATAGCGGTTAAATGCCGGTAAAGGAAAGCCCGTCCAATTTAAAGAAGGTTCGGCGGCCACAACTCCAGACTCTTTTCACTCGCTACTCCGCAGTTTACCTGATTGTGTCATTCGAGCCGTGTTTCCACGCGACGGAAGATCTTTTGCCCGGTGTAGAATTCTATTAAGTCATGCGAGAAATCATTCCCGCAGCTCCAAAGCTGTTTGTCTTTGTTACGCTGATGAGCATCAGTCGATTTCCTTTCGTTATCGAAGGAGATGCAGTTGGCTACGTGCATAAGCTGAACGCCATCGACGAACTGATCCCCGCCGTCCGCGCAGTGGTGCTTGGAGGCTCCTACGTGTCCCGATCATTTCGACAGGACGCATAGTGGGAGATCGATCGGGGGCGCGTTGCCCAGAGCGCTTTACTCCGAGCGCAGGACCGACATCGGGCTCAGGCGCACGGCGCGCAGGGCCGGCAGCAAGGCTCCGCACAAAGAAACAGTGAGGCAGGCCACGAGGGTCACGGCAATTGTGAGGGGGTCGGTGGGCTGCACTCCAAAAAGCAATGAACTCAAGTAGCGGCCGGCGAACAGCGCCACGAGCAGACCGGGAATCAGGCCGAGCAAGACAATCGTCAAGCCATCGCGAAAAACGGCGCGCGCAATCCAGGCGGGCTGGGCGCCGAGAGCCAGCCGCAGACCGATTTCGTGGCGCCGTTGCGCAACCGCGTAGGCCAGCGTCCCATAAATGCCGACACCGGCGACCAGAAGGGCAACCGCAGCCAATGCGACCAGTACGCGAACCTGAGCCTGCCGAACCGCTGTTTGGCCGTCGACGAGCTGGTCTCCCGTCATCACATCCGAGATCGGTTGTTCCGGATCCACACGTCGGATGATCTGGCGTATCGCCGGAAGCAGGCCGGTTTCGGGGCCGCTCGCGCGAACGACAAGGTCTTTCGGATCGAAGGCGGTGAGTGGCGAATCGGGAACGTCGGAGGTCGGCAGGTACATCTGGGGTTCGCTGATGCGCTCCAGGCCGCGAACCTTAATGTCACGCACGACGCCCACCACAGCCCTTGGCTGGTTTTGAAACAGAAAGATCTTACCGATGGGATCCTGATCCCGAAAGTAGCGCCGCACGAACGCTTCACTCACCACTGCAACCCTGCGACGGTCCCGTGTGTCGGCTTCTTCGAGATCGCGACCGCGCAACAGCGGTATGCCCATCGCGTTGAAAAACTGGGGTGTGACGTAGCGCCGGCTGACGCTGTAATTCCCATCGCGCTGCACTTCCAGTCCGGGCAACACCACACGCGTGATGAGACCGGTGACCACCATCGGAATGCCATTCGTATACGCGGCACTCTGGACACCCGGCAGTTGCCGGACTTCGCTCAGCACGTCGCGATAGAACTGCTCGCGCTTCTCGACGTTCGGGTAGCGCAGCTTCGGCAGCACCGTTTTCAGGATGACTACGCCGTCGCTGCGGAAACCGGGATCGACGGCCTGAACGCGCAGCATGGCGCGGAGCAGCAGTCCTCCCGAAACCAACAGCACAACGGATGCGGCCACCTCGATCGCCACCAACGCGGCCCGTGAAACCTGGCGGCCGCCGCCCCAGCGACTCCGCAGCACGCCGCCGGTAGCGCGACGGCTGGCAGAGATGGCCGGTACGACACCGAATCCCAGACCGGTGAGTGCGGTGAAGAGCGTCGCAAGCAAGAGCAGCCGCAGGTTCAGACTGGGGACGCTGCCGATCGGCAGCGTTTCCGGAATCATCAGCGAAAGCAGCGGGAAAACCATCAGCGACACCACGAGACCTGCGGCCCCGCCGATAACGGCCAACGTGACGCTCTCGGTGATCAACTGTCGCACCAGGCGTCCACGGCCGGCGCCCACGGCAACCCTCACGGCCAGCTCGCGCTCGCGAGCGCTGGCCCGCGCGAGCAGCAGGTTGCCGAGATTCGCGCACGTGAGCAACAGAATGCACAGGCTCGCGCCGCAGAGCGCCTGCAGCATCAGCTTGAATCGCGGCGAGAACTCGTCGCTCATCCGGAAAAAACTCACCCCGGTGTCTTCATTGTCCGGGTATGCAGCCGCCAGTCGCGCTACAACGACATCCAGGTCCGCGCGAGCCTGCTCGAAATTGACGCCATCCGCCAGCCGCCCGACCGCTTCGAGATAGCTGTTGCCGCGATCCCTGTAGTCGTCTTCCCCCAGTTGCAGCAGGTTCCAAAGCTGCACATCGCGCGTCGGAAAGCGGAACGTCGCCGGCATGATGCCGATCACCTCGTGCGGCACACCGTCGAGGTTCACGACCCGCCCCAGCACATCCGGAACACCGGCAAAACGCGACTGCCATAATCCGTAGCCGATGACCGCCGTCCGCAGGTCCGTGGCGCCGCCGCGAACATCGAATACGCGCCCCATGAGCGGCTGGACTCCCAAAACCGGAAACACTTCAGCCGTAATGGCAGCGCTCGCGACGCGCAGCGGCTCACCGCCGCCGGCGAGGTTCACTGCGTCACGGCGGAAGGCGCCAAAGGACTCGAACGATTTCGTCTGTTCCTTGAAGTCGCGGTAGTTCGCCGGCGAGAGTTGATTGTTACAGCCCCACCCGCCGCCGGTGCGCGGCCCCTCGCACAGTCGCACCAACGTATCGGGCTGGGGGAAATCCAGCGGCCGGATCAGCACGAAGTCCGCGACCGAAAACGCCGCAGTATTGGCCCCGATACCCAGCGCAGTGACCAGAATGGCCGTCAGAGCAAACCCTGGCGCGCGCCGCAGCGTCCGCACCGTGTATCGCAAATCCTGGTAGAGCATCTCCCACATATGGCACCGCCAATATAGCCGACGTGGCTATACAAACAATGCATATAGATGCCGTCCACGGCGCAGGGGATGGCAGGTTTGCATCATTTTTATAAGGAGGCTCAAATACTCAATCGGTCACTATGTCATCAATAAACCCTGGTCATCGACAATCTCTTCCGCAATAATCGGAGGCCAGACCCATTTTTCTTACAGGATTACACGTGTCGCTAACGGACATCCTTTCGTCAGGTCTGACGGTTTTGAGCGCGATGATCACACCGGCAGTGTTGATCTCGGCCTGCGGAACCCTGATTCTCTCGACATCCATGCGGTTAGGGCGCGTTGTCGATCGTGTGCGATCACTTTCGGACCGCTTTGAACAACTTGCCCGCGATGAAAAGAAGGACGAATTCGAACAGAAACGCATGTCGATGATTTTCGGCCAGCTCGACACGCTCACCAGCCGCGCCCGGCTTCTTCAACGAAGCATTACAACCCTCTATGTCGCCGTCGGAGTTTTCGTGGCGACCAGTGTTTCGATCGGAGTCGTATCGATAACCCGCCTGGAATTCAGCTGGTTCCCTGTTATCGTGGGGTTGGCCGGCGCAGTCTTACTCTTCTACGCCAGCGTGCTACTCATCATTGAGGCACGCCTCGCGCTGGTGTCCACACACAAAGAAATGGATTTCTTGTGGGAAATGGGGCAACGCTACGCTCCCGCTGAAATCCTTCACAAGCGTCAATAGCACAGAAGCGTGAAACCAATCCGTTTTTAAAGGTCCCGCAACGCCACCAAAGGATCGACACGCGCAGCACGGCGTGCCGGCAGATAACACGCGACCGTCGCCGCGATCGCAAACGGGATCGGAACGAGCGCAAACACCAACGGATCGAACGCCGGAAAGTATTGAACGATCAGTCCCTGGAAGGCCGACCGTGCGCCGGCGCCGACGATCAATCCCAAAACAAGCCCGACGATAACAGGCTCCAACCCCTGCAGCACAATCATTGCGGCGATCCGCCGGCGGTCGGCGCCAAGCGCAATGCGGACTCCCATTTCGCGCGTGCGGCCTGCGACCATATGAGCAAGCACTCCATAAAGGCCGACGAGCGAAAGCATCAATGCAAACCCACCGAGAAGTGCAGCGATCGATCCAACCGCCTTCGGCATCACGTTAGCCGCGCCGACGATCGCGAGACCGGTTCCGGCGTAGTCCACAACGGCGTCGCTGGCTGCATCGCGAATCCCCTGGCGCACCGTATCGACAAGCCGTGATGGATCGCCGGCCGAGCGAACGACGATCGAGAAATTTGGAAGATAGGCTTGAGACCACGGACGGAAAACGTCCCCGGTTCTGATGAAAGCGCGAGACTCCGGACGGTTGAGATCGTTCAAAGCACGTTCGTTTGGATCGGCCACCACGCCAACGACAGTCACGACGTCGTTGGTTCTGATCTCGGGCGGTCCTCCGGGAATCGGGTAGCGGATGACTTGCTCAATCTGAATCTGGCGCCCCAGAGGATCCAACCCCTCGAACATTCTAGCTGCCGTAACCTCGCTGATCACGGCGACCGGAGCCATCGTGCTTGCATCCTGATCGTTGAAAAGCCGGCCGCGTTTCAAGCGAGTGCCAAACACTTCGAACATCTCCGGCGTCCCGATAATGAGATGGGCGCCGGCCCGTCTGCCCGGCACTTTTATGGTTACGGAATCTCCGCCTCGAAGGGGAATCGACGAGGCCAGTGCCACGCGCTCGACGCCGACTTTGCCCCGAATGTTCTCGAGCGCCGTGTTCATCACAAACCGCATGCGTTGCTCGTCAAAACGGCTGTATATGGAATTCACTTGAGCGGTCGCAATTCGATCCAGATCCACGCCAAGGTCCAGGCTGGCGACAGCATAAATCTGTTGCGCACAAAGGAAAGCGATGGTGACGAAAATCGTCGAGACGATGACCTGCGCCGTAATGAGAAAACGTCTTCCTCTCCAGCGCTGCGATGAGGTTGCTCCATCTGCGCGCAGGGCATGCCCCACGCCTATGCGTGTCGTGTGAAACGCAGGCAGCAGACTGAAGACCAGCAGCGTCAGTCCGGCCGCGCCAATGCCGACTAGCGCAACAGATGCATTGAACGCCGGAGTGACCTCAACAAAAATGCCGGGCGCCAGGTGGAACGAACCGCTCAGCAACACCATGACGAAGCGCGCGACGAGCATTCCGGCGAACCCACCGGCCGCGGCAATCAGGCAACCTTCGATGAGCTGTTCGCGAATCAGCCGCCAACGCGACCCGCCAAGTGCCAGACGTACGGCGAATTCATGACGGCGGGCCGAAGCTCGCGCCATCATCAAGTTCGCAAGGTTGGTGCACGCGACCAGCAGCACCAGTCCCACTCCGGCCATCAACGCCGCGCCGAGCGAAACAGCGAAGTTGTCGAGAGTCTGGTATTGCTGAACACTCGTTGCCGGCGTCACAATCCACTTTCTGCCGCCCAGCATTCGGAACGCACCGAGCGCCCGGTTGAAAACCATCGGAGCGCGAACATCCAGCTTCGCCGCAATGACGGCGATCTCTTTTCTCGCGTCGTCTATAGTGCTGCCGGGTTTCAACCTCCCCTTCACAAACACCATTCCTTCGTTTCGATTGTCTCGTGAACGTTCGCGCACGTAGGTCCCTGTCGTTGCTGCGATGGGAATCCACACGGGAGTCGGCATCAGGTTCGGACTCGCGACACCACGAAAACGCGGTTCCACGACACCGACGACCTCGAAGATCTGGTTGCCGATTCGAATCCGGTGTCCAATGATGGTCGGGTCACCGCGAAACCAACGCTGCCAGAACGCGTGGCTGATTACCGCGACCGCAGGTGCGCCCGTTTCGTCGTCCGCGTCCTGCAACAAGCGCCCCAATACCGGTTGCGCCTCGACTACGGTGAAGTAACTGCCGTCTACCTTCTCGCCCCGGATGACTTCGGAATCATTTCCGTCAACGATCGGCCCACCGAATTGGCTCCAGCCTGTCATGCTGATGAAGTGTGACTGCTGAACCCGAAGATCCTGAAAGTCCGGCCACGAAAACAGCATCTCCGACTGCCAGCCCGTCGGGTCGGGTTGCCGGTGATAAATGTTCACCACGCGATCGATATCCTTGATACTGTCCTGACGCAGAACCAGCGCATACACGGCGGAATAGATCGCCGTCGTCACGCCGATTCCCAGAGCGAGCGTGATGACCGCGAACAATGTAAACACCGGAGACGCCCACAGGCGTCGCAACGCGTACCGAATGTCCTGAATCATTTCGCTTCTCCGTCGGTCGCGTCCCGTTGTAATACAGATTTCGCCAGTCCAAAACGGAATTCTTCTTCAACCGCCAAACCACGGAAATCGACCGCTTTGACTTCTACAAGACCGACGGAATATGATCTGCCTCACTTGTAGAAGTTCAAGGGGAACAGATGCATATTGGTGAAAAGGAGGAGGAGTGCCGGCAGGCGCGCGGAGTGACGTTCCTCGAATCGGTTGCGCAAGACGTGCGCTATGCGATTCGAGCCCTGCTGAAGAGCCCCGTCTTCGCCGCCACTGCGGTCGTGACCCTGACGTTGGGCGTCGCTGCAACAACCGTGGTGTTTTCGGTCGTGGATTCGATTCTTCTCAATCCCATCCCATTTAAAGAACCCGATCGTCTCGTTGAAATCTACAGATACGGAAGAACCGGGGGCGGCCCGATGCAACCGGCGGCAATGCTGCCGCGCTGGCGCGAACAGACCCAGATCTTCGAACAGGTGGAAGCGCACTGGGAAGTTAGCTTCGCACTGACCGGCGGCGCCGAACCTGAAGTCATTTATGGTTCACAAGTGACCGTGGATCTGTTTCGGTTCCTTGGCGTCCAGGCGCAGATGGGACGCGTTTTCGCATCGGATGAGTCCGACAGCCGCTTAGCGCTCATCAGCGAGGAACTGTGGAATCGCCGGTTTGCGTCCGATCCGAAAATCATCGGCCGGACTCTGCGACTGAACGACGACGTCTTCACGATCATCGGCGTGATGCCGTCCTGGTTTAGATTTCCTGTGACCAGCGTCCACATCTGGATCCCGTTCGATCCCCTGCGACCCAATCCTCACTCGCCTCGCGCCGGCCTCACACCGATCGCGCGGCTCCGGCAAGGCGTTCCTTTAGAACAAGCCGACGCGCAGGCTGCCGCATTGGCGCCGCGGTTGGACGCGACCCTCTCCGGCCCCGCCAGGCCCACTGCACGACTCCGCCCGATGAACCCTTATGCCCCGAATAGTTTTCTTTTCCATCTCCGGAACCTTCAGAGGACGCGGACTGTCCTGTTTCTGATGCTGGGGGCAGCGGCTTTGGTATTGCTGGCCTCTTGCGCGAATTCAGCCAACCTCTTTTTGTCGCGTGCATTGTCACGCGGACGGGAAATCGCCGTTCGTGCTGCGATTGGCGGAAGCCGCCTTCGATTGGCCCGCTACATCCTGACGGAGTCCCTCATCATTTCGGCTATTGCCGCGTCATTCGGCTTGATGCTGGCCTGGTGGGTGCTCCGCGGAATAGGCGCTATCGTGCCGGAGAATCTTCTCGAACGCAGCCTGCGCTCTCTGGATCTGGATGGACGTGCTGCATTGTGGGCAGTACTGACCTCAGTGCTGGCTGGATTGATTGCAGCGACTGTTCCAGCCATCGGTGCCGTGCGGGGCGATCTTACATCGGCATTACGGGGACGGTCGGAAACCCGATCCCGAAGCAATATCCGATTCCGCGGTTTGCTGATCGTTGTCGAAAGCACGCTGGCACTGCTTCTGCTTATCGGCGGCGGCCTGATGGCAAGAAGCCTTTGGAAGTTGATGCATGTCGATACGGGTTGGTCGGCCGAAGGCTTCACCGTCATTCAGCCTCAGTTTCGAGGGAGTCGTTACAGCACTCCTGCCAGCCGAGAAGACTTGATGATGCGGCTCTCCGCGCAGTTCCGCGCGATACCTGGCGTTGAAGAGACCGCCTTTGCAGAAGCCATTCCACTCCTGCCGACCGGCTTTTCATGGGGAGTGTTGGAGAGCGACAGCGTTGCCATCGACGAAGCCTATGTAACGATGAATCGCGTGAGTCCAGGTTATTTCAAGACCCTCGGCATTCCCTTCTCGTTAGGCCGTTCGTTCGACGACGCCGACGGCCCACAATCGGCGATCATCACGCGGGAAATGGCCGAGAAGTTGTGGCCCGCCGGCGATCCTCTCGGAAAGCGCTTCCAGCTTCGGAAGGAATTCGACTGGTTGACTGTGGTCGGCGTTGTGAGTGACATCCAGTCGTTCGCGTTTGACAGCCAGATCAATGCCTATGAAGTCTATCAACCGCTCCGCGCAGCTTCGACTCCGTCACGAATGAGGTATCTCGCCGTTAAGGCGGATCAGCGCGCGAATGTGCTGAAAGCCCTTCGAGATCAGAGCCGGCAACTCGACCCGGACCTTCCGGTCGATATACGGTCCATTGACGACATCTATCGTGGAACTCTGACCCAGCCCGTGTTTCAGGCAACACTGCTGGGAGGATTCGCGCTGCTGACCGTTCTGCTTGCCGTCGCCGGTGTGTATGCCGTGGTGGCCTACGAGGCTAGCCAGCGGACACAGGAAATCGGAATTCGTGTTGCTCTGGGCGCCACGCGGGGTGCCGTGACCAGGCAGGTCATGCGCGGTACGCTGTTTCCTGCCAGTTTGGGTGTGATTGCCGGTCTGATCGCCAGCCTGCTCCTGACACGACTGATGTCATCGATGCTGTACGGGATTCAGCCCACGGATCCCGTTACATTCGCCGTCGGCGTGTTGTTACTCCTGGGCGCCGTCAGCGTCGCGGGTTTCCTGCCGGCCCGCCGTGCAGCGCGAGTTGATCCGGTGGTGGCATTGCGGAACGAGTAACACATCCCTGGAATTTGTGAAACATGCAGCGATCCCTTCGCGTTCGATCTGAGCGAGCGTCGGCTGGCCGCGATTTCTTGCCCGCTTCGCGACGGTGGGATAAGCTGCCGATGCCTTCAGTCTTCACTCCAGGAGAACAAAAATGGCCTTGACGCCCGGCAGCGCATCGGTCCGGCAGCAGACGAAAGCAGTGCCTTCCCTCTCTAACCGACCAGCGATTCAAAGCTACATTCCCGTCATTGGCGACATCCATGCCATGAGTCCGATGGCGTATCGGGCAACTCGTGGTGCAGTTGCAGTAACGAATGCGGTGCAAATGGCTTTTGCGGAAGCTTACATCAATGGACTGGAGCTTCCCGATTCGGTGATGCGATCGCTTTTCGATACCTGCATGCCGATCATCTTTAGACGCTTCCCAGCGCTCCTGACTCCTTACGAATGGGTCCTGAAAGAAACGGACCACCTGGCAGAAGGCTCGAAGGATTTGATGAAAATTCAGTACGACCTGCCACAGGCCATGCTGAATCGCATGCTGGGCGACGGAAAGCTGATCTATCCAAAATACAGCATGGGACTCTGGGAGAAGGGAGCTGCGAATCTCGAGCAATCCCAGATGCACATGATTGACGACATGATTGAAAAGCTGGAAATCCAGGATGGCGACAATATCCTGGATTTTGGCTGTGGCTGGGGATGCGTGCCGAACTACATTCTGTCCAGGTTTCCCAATTGCCGGTTCACGGGACTGAACCTGAGCCGTGAGCAATGCAACTACATGCGTCAAAAGATGCAGGACCCGGAAAGCTACCTCAGTTCAGGCCGCTTTACCCTCGTGGAAGGAGATCTCAACGATGCGGTGTTCGACACCCGGTTCGACAAGATCCTCTCGGTCGGTGTTTTTTGTCATGTGGGGAACTTGACTCATTCCTTCAGAAAACTTGCATCCTTCCTGAAGCCGGGCGGAAAGTTTTTCCTTCACATCATCACCGTTCGCACTCCGAATAACATCTCCAGCGCTTATACGCACAAATACATTTTCCCGCACGGCCGCTACTGGAGCTTTGATTCGATTCCGACCTATGACAAGGATTTCAGAACAGTACAACGCTGGTATCTCAATGGCATGAACTATTCCAATACGCTGAAGAGATGGCTGGAAAACTTTGACGATAGTAATCCCGTTGTCAAAGATCTCGACTACGGGATCGATTTTGTCAGGTTCCGCCGCATCTGGCGATTTTATCTGATCTGGTTTATTTCGAACTTCGCCAGTTGTGACGGCGAGATTAACGGAAATGGACAGTTCCTTATGGTTCACGCTTAATTGTCGATGAGTCGAATTGCAGGGTTTCATTTCGATGCACTTGTTGCATTTGTCCCATTGCATGCGGCCTGCCTGCTGTTGTTATGGACGCCGTTCAAATGGTCTTATGTTGCGTGGCTCGTGGTCACTTATGGCATTCGCATGTTCGCGATCACTGCCGGCTATCACCGCTACTTCAGCCATCGCGCCTTCAAGCTCAGCCGCGTCCCTCAGTTTGTCCTCGCCTTTCTCGCCCAGACCAGCGCGCAAATGGGCGTGTTCTGGTGGGCGGCGCATCATCGCGTGCACCATCGCTATTCGGACACCGGCGAAGATATGCATTCCCCGGTAACCCGGAGCATCTGGTGGGCGCATATTGGATGGATTATTGCGGGTTCGTCCAGTGAATATGACAGCCGCCTCATGCAGGATTTCGAAAAGTTTCCCGAGCTGAGGCTTTTGAACAAGTATCACCGGTTACCGGCCATCCTGTTTGGCGCAGCCGTGTTTGCGATCGGTGGTTATGCCGCTTTTCTATGGGGATTCGTCCTTTCGACTGTCCTGCTGTGGCACTGCACGTTTTCAATCAATTCACTGGCACACGTCTGGGGCTCCCGGCCCTTCGAAACGGAAGACCAGAGCCGCAACAACCTTTTCCTCGCGCTGATCACGCTCGGTGAAGGCTGGCATAACAATCACCACCAGTTCATGTACAGCGCGCGGCAGGGTTTGCGCTGGTGGGAGATTGACTTGACGTATTACATATTGTGGTTACTGAGCCTGATCGGAATTGTTCGGGAGTTGCGCGCGCCAAATCCTTCAGCGATTTTCAAAGTCCGGACGCCAATGCCGAGTCCTGCCCACCGATTTCGCGACTGAACCTCACCGGATTGGCCTACTTTGACGCCGCCAGCACGTCCAGCAGCGCTGATGCAACTGGTTCCGGCTTTTCGTGCGGCACGAAATGACCGGCCCCATCCACGACGCGTTTCGCCACAAGGTTGGGAAAGGAAGCTCTGTCCCCCGCCGTGATTTCGGCCTGAGGGCGGCCAAAGCCATCATCCGCGCCGTGCAACACAATCGTGGGGACTTCAATCTTCGGCCTCTTCGCCAATTGCTGTTCCATTTCCAGGAAGCGCTGCTCACCGGGCGCGTTGAAGTTGCGGTGCCGATAGGAGTGAATCACGCAGTCCACAAAGTCGGGGTTGTCGAAAGAGTCGGCAGTGAGGTTGTACATCTCATCGCTGAAACGCCATGTCGGCGACCATTCCTGCCACATGAATTTACAAAGCGCCCGCCGATTCCTGGTCAGGCCTTCACGTCCGCGTTCGGTATTGAAATACCACTGATACCAGGCATTGCGCACCGCGGCGGGAGATTGAGGCGGACCAGACGTAACGGTGTTCTGGATGGAATAACCGCCGATCAGCACGGCCGCGCGCACACGGTCGGGATGCAAAGCGGCCGCGATACATGAGGCTCGTCCACCCCAGTCGTAGCCGCAGACCGCAAAACGCTGCATCTTGAGACTGTCGGCAAGATCGATGACATCCTGTCCGATTGCGGCCTGCTCCGCGGTGCGAGGAGCCGACGGATTCAGGAAACTCGTCGGACCGTAGCCGCGCAGGTAAACGGCGAACACGCGGAAGCCGGCTTGGGCAAGCGGAGGCGCGACACCGTCATAGGCATGCGCGTCGTCGGGAAAACCATGTAGCAGAATTACGGGAAACCCCGACGCGCTACCGCTCTCGTGATACCCAATCTCGAGCACGTTGGTTCGAACCGTCTTCAGCGGTGGCGGCGCCGCCAACGTTTGCGCGGTCACCGGTCTAAGCGATGCCGCAGCGGCCGCTAGTCCCGTCGTTCCAGTAATGAACTGCCTCCGATTCACCATCATGAGTAATCCCCCGGCATCGCATTCTATACGAGTACTGTCGCCCCCAGCGTTCAGGGTGTTGCTACGAAATCATCCCCAATTACTGATCGCTGCCATCCTTCGGGAAAATTCTCGCCGCTCTTGGAGGGTTCTAAAATTGCTTCCTGATTTGTATCCAACCGGGAAGGGAAAGTACGTGAGAATAGATCCACATACTCAATTCATCCGTGAAGTTATACCAAGCGCCGAAGGTTGCGAAGACTGCCTTAGAATCGGCGGCGTTTGGGTTCACTTGCGCTTGTGCTTAACGTGTGGTCATGTCGGCTGCTGTGATTCTTCTCCGAACCGCCATGCGACCAAACATTTCCATCAGACTGGTCATCCGATCATTCAATCTTTCGAGCCGGGTGAAGACTGGCGTTGGTGTTATGTAGACCAAACGCAGGTGTAATCGTGGAGAGTATTTCTCTCCTGACACAGTCCAGGCGTAAGTATCGGCACGAGAAATCTTTCGTCCCCGGGCTCATGTTCTTTCGTAACTATGCCCAGCGCTTACGCGCTGGGCTACAATCTGACCGCGCCTCCGGCGCTAATTCGTTCACACCTCTCGATTCTAAGGCTAATCCGCAAGGAGACAGCTTGGCCGCCTAATTCACACACGTTCTCGATGCTCTGCGTTGGCCCGCAGGACGACCGTTTGCTTGGATTCTGCAGCGCTTCGGGCGGTAGTTTTCAAACTCATTCACCGTCGAAATACTGTTGACTTGGCAGAGTGAACTATAAAGACTCAAGTCTGCATTTAATTTCATGGTCCGTATGCAGAACCTTTCCCCTCGGTGGTGGGAGGTTGGAGCGCTCAGGGTGCAGTGTGCCCCGCTTTGTCATGCCCCTTGAGGAGAAAGAGGAAGAGTTGAAACATGCATCCAGTCTCGCTTTTTCGGCAGCCAGCCAGCCCGCACACCGCGTGTTATTGATCGAAGATCACCCTGATCTGGCAGTAGCTACGGCGGAGTTTCTGCGGACGATCGGATTGGAAGTCCGGATTGCTTCATCCGGCCACGAAGGTTTGAATTCGGCGGCCGCGTTCAAGCCGGCGATCGTTCTTTGCGATCTGAATTTACCAGACATGGAGGGGCTCGATGTTCTCCGTGCGCTGCGGCTAAGCCCGGCTACCAAAGATGCTCTGCTCGCAATACACACTGCAAAGAGCGACATGGAGATTCGGATGTTCGAGCGGATGCAGCGGCCTGAAGTGAACTTGGTGTTGTCCAAGCCGCTGACCGTGGAAAAGCTGGACAGGCTACTCGCAGAACTGGCTTCGCGGCGATCCACGGAGTTTAAGCAACAAGTGTGAAAACGCCCTGACATAAACCAGTGGGTCTAGTCGCGGTTCTCGAACTCGGACAGACCGTTCACCTTAGTTTTGGTTAGCATTCCAAATTGATTTACTTGGACGAGACTGGAGCACACGATGGGCAAAACGTCGCGGTCGCGCCGGAGGAAACAATCAGGCCAGTCCAAGCGCAAAGCATCATCGTCTCGCCCCCAGGAACCCAACAAGGCCCTCGCTGCAGTTATTTCTGCATTTCCTGTTGTCGGCATCGGAGCCTCTGCAGGAGGCTTAGCGCCTGTAACGCAGCTGCTCAAGCATGTGCCGGCTGGAACTGCGTGGATATACCCATCGTCATGGTTGGACCCGACGGCAGGATCCGGAGGTTTACGCCCAAAGCCGGCCAGACACTCAAGCTGATCTCGAGCGACGTCGGGCGTCCTATCGGTGATATCAAGTCCGGCCTTCAGGGATTTGATTTGGATGAAATGGTCGCCGAGGTCATGGCGACTATGGCCCTCAAGGAAGTCGAGGTCCACGACAGGGTTGGCGGTTGGTACAGACTGCAAGTGAGACCATACAGAACACTGGATAGCAAAATTGATGGCGCCGTTGTCGCGTTGCTCGACATCACGGATCTCAAGCGAAGCGCGGCGGAGCTGACAACCGCTCGAGATGACGCCATGAAGATCATCGAGACCATGCCGATTCCTATTTTGGTGATCGCTTCGGATCGGCGGGTTCAGGCGGCCAACGACTCCTTCTGCGCGACATCCCAGATCGAACGCTCAAAGATAGAAGGCAGGTTCCTGTCTGAATTAGCGGATGGCGAATGGAATATACCGGCTTTGTTGACAATGCTCGAAGCCGTTCTTACGCAGGGCGCCCGCTTTCAAGATTTCGAGATCGAACATGATTTTCTCCGCATTGGCCATAGATCCCTGGTCGTCAACGCAAGGGCCACTTACATGGCACGATCGGAGACGCAGGCAGCCCTTCTTGCTTTTGAGGACTTTACCGTAAGAAAGCGAGCCGCGGACCAACTGAAACGCGCGGAAGAAAAATACCGCACTCTTCTGGAAAACGCCGGCGACGGTATCCTCATCATCAACAAGGCTGGCGCTATCGAATTCGCTAACGATCGAGCCGAAAACACATTTGGTTACGCCGCCGGCGAGTTGGCGGGGCATCCGTACGAGCAACTGGTCCACCAGGGCCGCGAAGGGCATGGCGAGACGTCCGAATCTTACGGCAAGCGCAAAGACGGAACCCTGTTTCCGATAGAGATCTCCGTCAGCCCGGTCAAAACGAATTCCGACTTGTTGGCTACAGTCATCGTTCGCGACAGTTCGGAGCGAAAACAAATAGAGAGCCAACGTCTGGATCTCCTTAGCGCCGAAAGCGAGGCGAGACGGGAAGCAGAGAAGGCAAATCGAATTAAAGACGAGTTCTTGGCGACTCTATCCCATGAATTGCGCACTCCGCTGACGGCGATTCTGAGTTGGGCGCAGATTCTCCGCCTGGCCGGCACTGAAACCGATAAAGTCAGGCGGTCCGTCGCTATGATCGAGAGGAGCGCCAAGGAGCAGGCCCAACTCCTTGATGACCTCCTCGACGTGGCTCGGATTCAGGCCGGGAAACTGCGACTGGATCTGCGAGAAGTCCATCTGGCCGACTGCATCTCCAGCGTGGTGGATTCAGTACGTGGCCTCGCAGACGAGAAATCCATAGTGGTCGAAACGGAATTCGATTCTGCAGCCGACATGATTTCCGCCGACCCGGATCGCTTGCGCCAGGTCTTCTGGAATCTCCTGACGAATGCCCTCAGGTTTAGTTCTCCTGGCGGCAAGATCACGATTCGAATGAGCCGCGTCATGGAACGACGTAACGCCCGCTTGCAGGTGCAAGTCCAGGACACCGGCAGAGGGATCAAGCCGGATTTCCTGCCGCTTTTGTTCACGCGCTTCAGCCAGGCAGATAGCTCCACGACGCGAGTTCATGGTGGCTTGGGACTGGGCCTGTCCATCGTTCGCGATCTGATCGACATGCACGGAGGAAGCGTGACGGCAGAAAGCCCGGGTGAGGACAAAGGGGCCGTGTTCACCATCAGTCTCCCGTATAAGCACACCAACGCTTCAATTGACAACGGCGACCGGAATCCCACGTCCATTCAAACCGCGAGCGCGAACGTTGAAGAACCTGCCGGCTTGCGCGGCATCCGCGTATTAGTGGTCGATGATATGGAGGAGGCACGAGAAGCATTTCTCACGATACTTCAGTCTTTCGGGGCGCAAGTGCGCGCCGCAGCAACTGCAGGCGAGGGGTTGTCAGCTTTGATCGAATTCAAACCTGACGTTTTGCTCTGCGATATCGCGATGCCCGGGGAAGATGGATTCAGCTTGATCCGCAAAGTCCGGGCGCTGGACCCTAAACAAGGCGGAAAGACACCGTCTGTCGCCCTGACGGCTTACGCCGGAGACGTGAATGTGCACCGCACGCTAGCCGCAGATTTTGACGTCCACCTCGCTAAGCCCGTGGATGCGGTGGCTCTCTCCCATGTTATCGCGACACTTGCAACTAAAAAAATGTCCAATGCACGCCGATAACTGAGCGACATCCCACGATCGCGTGGGCGCCCTCACTTCTTCGATGGGTCGTCAGCAGGATTGACGTAGTTGACGACGAACCTGTAGTCCTCAATGCAGAACCTCAACCTCCGCCGGCGTTCCGTCCTGATTCAGCAACTCAATGTCGCCCGACGCGCCGGAACCGGGAGTGCCTGAAAAGATGATGAGTTGCGTCGAATACCCGCTACCGCTGAGGATATGGGGGAAAACGACTTCCGGAATCGCCTGGCTGTTCGCTTCGTCGGATACAGGGATCGCCGTCACAAGCAAATCACCACGTTCGTTGTATCTTCCCCTCACTCCCCTCACAACTGCAGGGCCGCTGGCGGTGACCCTGACGACGCCACGAAAATTATTAGGTATCTTTGAAAAGAATTCATGAATGAAACCGATCAGCTGTCCGCCAGCCGGCAAACTGGCACTTGAAGAGAATCCTGTCGGCGTACCATCCATATTTCGAAGCTCCATCTGCAGGTTGATGGTCGCTGACGCCGTGTTATGGATAGAGAGAACCGAGCGAATCGACCCGATCTGTCCTGCAATTCCCGAGGATTCGACATAGGTCCGGAATGCCGAGCCTGACGGTGATGCCGGCACACTCACTTCGGAAACTGTTATTCCCTGGGCATTCTTGTAAGAGGTGAGGCCAATGCCGGAAGGCGACGGCGTGTTCGGCGTCGGAGTCACCACCACACTACCTATCCTGCTGGGGGCGTTCGAGGCGTCTGCCGTGAAGTGGTACTCGCTGCGAGGTGGGATCGTATACGAGACCCTCGAGTTGCTGACAGCCCCAACCCGTACGGCAACAGGTGACGGAACGCTACCCGAGGACTGCCCGAAGAATTGGAACGTGCCTGTGAGTTGAGTCTCTGTAGGATTGATCAAGATGACCTTTGCAGTCCAACCAATCTGCAGATTGAGATGAGGGAACGTCAGCAATTTGCCCCCAAGCCCCTGATCAAGTGGTGTCGCCGAAAGAGTCGTCGTTAGGAATTCACCACGATCATTGGTGATTCCGCGTATCGCGATAGCGGAAACAGGAACCGGGGAGGATGTAAATGTGAACGTTCCCTGCATCGTTGACGGCCCGTTAAACGGACTCTGATCCAGGAAACCGGCAATCTGCTGTTTCGCCGGCAACGTCAGGGATCCGGCTGCCACGTTTTTTCCAGCGCCGTCCGTGAATGTGAATGAGACCACTGCATCGGCATTGCTGGAGTTGGCCAGCGCGATTCCGGTTTTGACAAGGCTGCTAAGCTCAACGTAAATGCGACCGGAGTTCTCCGGTTCCGATGCCGGCACTCCGGTCTCACTCACCAGAATGTTTCCAGTTCGGTATCCGAAGATCGCCTCTGCGGCCGGCATCGGGCCGAAATCCGGCAGCACGCGTCCATAATCCGTGCTCTGTGTAGTGCTGGTATCGGTTACCGCCCCGGTTTGTGCGCCAAGGTTCAAGATGGCGTAAGGAATTAAGGTGGGTTGAACGTTGTCGATGATGACGGTTATGGCCGCAGAGGTCGTTGTGTTGCCGGCCATATCTCGAGCCACAGCCGTAATGGTGTGAGAGTCGTCAGTGAAGTCGGTCGAGTCCCAGGCAACCGAATAGGGACTGGTCGTATCCTCGAGTCCGAGATCGACGCCATCCAATTTGAACCGTACACCCACCACCCCGATGTTATCTGTGGCGACGGCGGAAACAATGACCGAAGTACCACTAACCGTGGAACCATTTGCTGGTGACGAAATGGAGACTGTTGGCGCGGTTGTGTCATTATTCACGGTAACCGAGACCGTTGCCGACGTTGCCTGGTTTCCGGCCGCGTCGCGCGCGACTGCAGTCAAAGAATAGGTCCCATTGGGAGTCGAAGTCGTATTCCAGATGATGGAAAATGGTGAAGACGTGTCCTCGGCTCCAAGATTGTTCCCATTCACTCTGAACCGGACGCCGACAACTCCAACGTTGTCGGAAGCCGTGGCGGCGAGTGTCGCGCCGGCGCCGCTCACAGTGGCGCCATTGGCCGGAGACGTCATGGAGACCGTCGGCGCGGTGGTGTCCGACACTGTGTTATTTACCGCAATCGAGACCACTGCCGACGTCGCCTGGTTTCCGGCTGCGTCGCGCGCGACTGCTGTCAGCGAGTAAGTTCCATTGGCAGACGAATTCGTATTCCAATTGATCGAAAACGGAGAAGAGGTGTCCTCCGCTCCAAAATTGTTCCCATTCAATCTAAATTGAACTCCGACGACTCCTACATTGTCGGATGCATTCGCCGCGATTGTGACGCTGTCACCGTTGACCGTTGAACCATTGGTGGGCGAAGAGATGGCAATCGACGGAGGAGTTGCATCCACCACCGGGTTGTTGACGCTTACTGTAATTGCGGATGTCGACTGATTTCCAGCCGCATCCCTGGCAAGGGCTGTAAGCGCGTGCGATCCATTGGATGCTGTTGTTGTATTCCAGGCAATGGAATAGGGCGTGGCCGTGTCTTCGGCACCGAGGTTGACTCCGTCCAGCTTGAACTGCACGCCAACGACTCCCACGTTGTCGGATGCATTCGCCGCGATTGTGACGTTGTTACCACTGACTGTTGAACCACTGGTTGGTGCAGCCATGGCAATCGAGGGAGGAGTTGTATCCACCACCAGGTTGCTGACGCTTACGGTAATTGGCGCGGACGTCGCCTGATTTCCAGCCGCATCCCTGGCGACGGCTGTCAGCGCGTGGGATCCATTGGATGCTGTTGTTGTATTCCAGGTAATGGAATAGGGCGTGGCCGTGTCCTCGGTACCGAGGTTGACTCCGTCCAGTTTGAACTGCACAGCAACGACTCCCACGTTATCGGAAGCCGTTGCCGCTACGGTGACCGAAGCGCCGGAAACTGTGGCACCACTTCCGGGAGCCGTCAGCGAAATTGATGGTGCAATCGTATCGGTGCCCGACGGAGTATATGGAAACGCGCCGAGATCGACGGCACTATACAGAACCTGTGTTCCGGAAGAATTTCTGAAGAGTGAGACCGGTTGCCCGGGACTTCTGCTGATCGACGTCGCCAACGTAATTGTGTTTGTACTGTAGTTAATGGAACTGATCTGTGCCGTGTTGCCCGCAGCACCGATCGCAATCTGGTCCGGGGCGACGCCGGCCCAGCCATCCTGGAAGAAATGAGCGTCCACAACCCTCAGGGTGGTTCCGCTGCCGCTGTCCGTGCTCGCGACGGTCGTGAGTGGTCCACCGGAGCCTCGGGCTGGTGATCCAGCCTGCAAACGAAAGTCGTTGCCCCCGACAAACAGCGGATTGCGATTCAAAAGCGCATGTGGCTCGTTAGCTATTGGACTGGCCCAGGTGATGCTGCCGCCCGACATATATGCAAGGTTGTAGTCACCTTTACTCGTACTGTCACCGGTTTTGAAGACATACATCTGGGCAGGACTGCTGGCGGCGATAGCGTCGACGAAGATGTTATTGAGCAAACTTGCGGCCGTCGTGGCATTCAACACCGCGGCGTGATGCAGAGCCTTGGTACCGCCGCCGTTGTATGTGCTGTTGTTGACAGTATTGTTGTAGATCTTCCAGTTGTCCGCGTAATCTCCGGAGTGGTTCAAGTCCATCGAGAACGGCGCCGACCCGAGCAGGTTGACGAGGTTGTACCTGACGATAACCGTCGTCGATCCACCGCAGATGTCTGTCTGATTGTTGATGACGAAGTGGTCATGCGAACTGGGATTGTTGGCGTGGACGTTGTTCTCGATCAGTACGTAGTTCATGGTTTCAGCCGTCGAGTTGAAACAATAACTCTGGTACGCGTCGAGATGTCGGTTACCTGAAGTGTCCGAGGCGACGCCGTCATGTGTATTGTTGTTACGCATGACGTTGTGGTTGCCCCAAATCTGGACGAAGTCCTCGCCGTGAGACATATCATTGCCTTCGATCAGGGTTGAACTGCAGTAGCACTGGATGATGACAACCCTGTTACCCGGCGGCCCGATAAACGCCATTCTATTATTTCGAACGATAAGGTTCGTGGCCTTGCCGCCATCGAAAACACTGGCTCGAACGGCAATGCCATAGGTGTCGTGGATATAGTTGTTTGCGACTTCAATGTGGTCGGATCCACTGACAAGGAAGCTCATGCCGCTGTCGGGAGACATGCCTGCGTTAGTAACTTCAAAACCACTCACAACAATGTAACGCTTGCCTGCCAGCGACCAGCCGCGAACCTTCGGCTGGGTTCCAGCACCGGCTATGAATCTTATTGGATTACCTGCCGTACCTGAGTTCGACGGTGACACGCGCTCATCATAGATGCCCCCGCCGATAACCGTTACAGTGTCACCAGCGACGGCCGTAAGCGCTGCTTTTCCGAGCGTTCGCCACGGTTGTGTTGGATTTGTCCCTGCGTGGCTATCGTTGGCACTTGGATTGTTCTTGTCAACGTAGTAGTTCGTGGCGGCAGACATACGGATCGCGCCCGTGTAAAAGCCGAATAATAGAACCAGCACCACGGCCCCGGCTCGCCTGAGGTTTTTCGGCTTGAATGGAAACCGTGAACCGGAAGGTTCTTTACGGATTCGCGTCAACATATTCATCCATGTAGACGCAATAATGGCGCAGATCCTCGAAGTCGACAACATGAGCCTCTCCTCTTGCATCCGACACCTCACGCTCCGCTGAAGCTGTCGGGCACTCTATCTAAGGTTAGGCAACCGGCACCATTCACTATGTACTTATGCAAACCAAGACCCAGGCCGAGTCATTGCGCTGAGGCGATCGGCGCGCGCACAAAAACTGTTCAAACGTCTACAGATGCGTTCAATCTCGGCCGGCCTCCATTATCCAGAGATCTCGCGTCGGCAGATATACGCTGAGGAGTAATTTCCTGTCCTTTAGAAGAATCAATGCATGGACGGCAATTGTAGGCCGATATCCGGTAGTTTCGCTGGGCGCAGGATGATGCTTCCTACTCGTCGCCTCAGACGACTTGGGATAAACTGCCTCAGGTTTTTATCGGTCTTCCGGAAGAACGGTGCACGTGGGAGGGGACATGGTCATTAGAGTTTTCCGACTCCTGGCGATTCAGGCCGTCGTCTTAGCAATCCTCACGACGCCTCTCTGGTCACAAGAAGCGCCCCAGAGCTTCGAAGCGCAGAATGGGTTCCTGACTCCGCAGCAGTTTATTGAAGCGCAGCGCGCGTTCGAAGAGATCCAGACTCCTCAGCGGGGCCTCGGCATTCATTTCAATGAGGCCTCTTGCGCCGCTTGCCACGTCGCACCGGGAGCCAAACGTCTGCCGGGAGGGAGTGGCCCGATCACCGAGATCCGCGCCGGATTCCTCGGCACTAACAATGAGTTCTTCCCTGCTCCCGGCGGTTCGCTCATAACAACACGGGCGCTTGGAAACGCGACGCCCGAAATAAAAGCATTGTCCGACAAACAGAACGTTCGTGACCGGTTCATCACGATTTCGTTATTCGGAGCCGGATTCGTGGAAGCCGTCGCCGATGAAGACCTGCGACGTATTCAGCGGAAACAGGTCAACGACAGCAACGGGCGCATTCGCGGCGTGATCCGGGAGGTACCTATTCTGGAGGCTCCGGGGACAACCGGCGTTGGCAGGTTTGGTTGGGCGGCGCAGCACACGAGCCTGCTCTCCTTTTCGGCGGACGCCTATAGAAACGAGATGGGAATTACATCCCCGTTAGCGCCTAACGACAACACCCTCCTCGGGGATCCGGTCGACGACGGCGTTGCCGAACCCGAAAACACCGGAAAGGAATTCGGCGCAAACGTGGAATTGTTTGCGAGCTTCATGCGTGCATTGGGAGCGCCGCCCCGACTGCTCCCGGCGGACAGGAAGGAGCGTAACGAAATCGAGGAAGGACTCGATGTGTTCAAATCCGTTGGCTGCTCCAGTTGCCATCTGCCTGAAATGGTCACGGCCGACGAAGGCGAACTCGTCAACGGCAGAAGCTTTCGCGTCCCGAAAGCTCTGGGGAACAAGAAATTCCATCCGTACGGCGACTTCCTTCTCCATGACATCGGCACAGGACCGACGGTTTTGCGTGAAGGAATGCCGCCGGAAGCCCGCGGAAAAATTCGTACGGCAGCCCTGTGGGGTTTGGGAACAAAACTCCTTAACAGCGAACCGCTTCTTCATGACGGAACCGCTCCGACTCTGGACGAGGCGATCTCAAGGCACAAAAATACTGCCGCCGCGGAGGTCGAGAAGTTCAGGCGTTTGCCCGAGCGCGATAGAACGAGGTTGCTGAAGTTTCTCCGAAGTCTATAGCCAACAACGACCATCACCGCTCACGGTAATCCTGAATATGAAGTAGGCGCCGGCCTAAAGCCGGGGTCAGCGTCTAACCTTGACCAGTTGTACCGACGCCATGACAACCCCTGTCAAAACCACACCTTGCCACGTTGCCAAAAGATGAGTGACCGTCGAAAAGCGGGCCAGGCCTGTTAAGTCAAAAACAAACAAAGGTAACAGCGAGGCAGTAATGGCTGCTATAGATCGGAGCGTCATCGAGATGAAACTCCCCATCATTGAGACTGATGCTTTCTGCAGCAACCTTTCCTTATCGGCGTCGCTTACTTCGCGATCACCAACCAATCTGAATGCGGCGCGAGCGTTCTCGATGACCCCGGCAGCGGTCGAAATGATTCCCAAAAATCGAAGGGCGATCATGAAGCATAGACTGATCAGAATGACGGCGAGGTAGTTCATACGGTCGTAGGGGATCGTTTTGTTTCACTCTTGCTTGCGCCCTGTTATCGAACGCCATAACCTTTTCAGTGGATACCAAACGAAACCGAGCAGCACCAGCACTATGCTTCCTATGGCCGCGATTGCAGTTCCAATCAGCGTCAGGCTGGATCCAGGGCCGACGTATGCAAACGCCGGCTGGGCGAATGCCAACGCTAGAACGATAGCGAGCATTCCAACTAACTTACCGTCGGTTTTCATTGCAGCTCTCATTGCTGAAATAGCTCAAGCATCATTGACACGTCCAATCGCGAACAGTGAAGTGCCCGTCAGGGTAGCGAGTCGCCTGTGTAACTATTGCCACTGATGTCTCGTCGTATCGATTAATGAATTCCCAAACGATGTTTCCTTCGGAATCGACTTCAAGCACACGGCCGGAGTTCGATTCCGTGATTAGCATGTTCCCATTCGCGAGGATCTGGTGCTTACCGCGGATATCGGTGTACATCCTTCGTTTTGGGTCGCCGCCAAACTTGGTTCTAACCTCACCGGAGATTGGATCCAATTCTAAGACCGTGCTTCCGCCGAGCAGTGTCCCATCCTGAGTCGAATCATTGTTGTTGCTGAATATGGTTATCTTCTTGTTTTCCCCAAAATCCGGATCATGTTGTCGCAGCCACGGGCCTTGCTGATACCACTTCACTTTCTGCGTGTTTGGATCGACAACCATGATCAGATTGTAATCGCGCTCCGAAAGGAGGAGATCCCCGGCGGCAAACTGCGGAAATCGGTGGGCCAGTTCTACGCTCAATTCCTCAATGTCGTTGAGATGCGTAATCTCCTGGGGAACTTTCCCCCGACTCTTCGCCAGTTCAATTCCGGGCAAGCCATTTGCTAACAGTATTCCGCTCACCAGGTTGTTGCCAAAAAAGAGTCCGAGAAACGAGATCTCCTTAACAACCTCACCCTCCGCAGAGATCTTCATGAGGGTGTCCTCATAGTACGGCGTTGGCAGCATGGGGAAAGGAGATTGATCTTTGGATTCCACATACCGCAAACCCGGAACCCAAAACCCTCCATCTGCGGACGGCTCCACTGAGTGATGCGTCATCCGGTGAAGAGTCCACACAACAGCGCCACACCGGTCCAATTTCACCAATCCCGTTCTTTCGAAATTGAAAACCACCGATCCGTCTGGCAGAGCCACTGCCCCCTGGATCTCAACGTTCCAATCGGTCTTAGGGACAAAGTAGTCATCCTTGATAAACGAGGTATCTTTAATGAGGTTAAAAAAGGCGACTCGCCAGTTCCTCACCATCGAACCATCCGGCGATATCAGGCGAATCTCATTGCTTCCGTCAAAGAATCCCTCCAGCAACGTTAACCCGGGCGCTGTTCGATCTTTCTCGTAACGGGTAATGCCCTTGCCTTCGTTTCGAGCCTTTCCCAGGAAATGTTCAGGGCGGACACCCAAAATTGTCTTTCGCTCCTGAATGACGCTTGAGACGGCATCCTCCCCTAACTTCATGATGGAGAAGGGGAATACTCGGAAACGTCCAACCATCACGCCATAACAAAAAACGATGAGGAATGACGCCAACCAAAACGCCGCCTTCGACCGATCAAAGCTCTTTTTTCTCTCGGTCATTTCTTCACCGTTTTGGTCGAGCAGGGCATGGAGGACAGGCGAGTCACTGGTCGCTTCAGATCGCGCTGCCTCATGGTGAAAGACATCACTTGTGAATGATCTCGTCAGGTTTTAAATGGAAAAGGCGGGACTTCGCTTTCTAGTGAGGACAAATCGGTACAAAGAGAAAGCGTGAAAAGCTATAAGAGAACTGCATCTTATAAGCTGCCGCCTTACTTCAGGACACAAAATGCACCTCTATCTTCTCCACCCCCATAGCTTTCTGTCAACTAAGCTTTTTTGATCAAGTGCCGCGGCGAAATTGCCTGCCGATGTCCTTAATATAGGATTGGACCTGCGTGAACACACCGAAACGGTAAAGACAGTAGATCCAAGGGGCTGGAAAGCTCCAGAACAGCGCTCACGTTGCATTGAGGATCGAAAACAAATGGCGTGGCCAACCAGAAAAGATCTATCAAAGTACGCATACAATCAGTTCAAGGGACATTTCTTCGGTTTCATCGCTGGAACATCTGCTGCGAGCTTCGTCTCAACCTTCTTTGAAACGCGAAAAGTATCGAACTTGTGGGGTCTCACTGCCAGGAAGACGGTTGTCAGTAGCGACACATTCCGCTTTCTGGAGTGGTTTTGTGCACTCGTCGTCGGGTTTATCGCGTTCGAAGTAGTGAACAATCTGGTGAAGGAGAAACTCAGCACCCAGCTGGTAAGGATCTCATCTTTCATTCGGGATCTTGGTTTGATGAGCGCGTTGGAAGCCTCGGCTCCGCGTACTTCCAAAAGCATCAAGTTGATCGCCCGTTTCACTAAAAGCCTCGCCGCCTCCGGAAAAAGCGACAACGAGCCGGTCGTCCATGCGCCGAAAGAGAAACCCTGATTGAGTAAACCGTTATGGTTCCCACAGACCTGTACTCATGTAGCGTTCGCCAATGTCGTTGAGCAATGTGACAATCACGCCTTTTCGGATCCGCTTCGCCGTTTCGTAGACTCCTTGCAGATACGCTCCGGAGGACTGACCGGCAAAAATGCCGAAGCGTGAGAGAAGCGCGCACATCCGAGCGGCATCCATGCTGGAGACTCGCACTTTGCGATCGACGACCGATGTATCCAGAATCTTCGGAACGATGTCTTCGGGATTCTCGAGCGGTTTCAAACCCTCGATCCCAGGAAAGTCTTCCGGAACGATCTGAACGATCTCGACACCGGAAACGTCTTTCTTCAACCGGCGACCCACACCGGTGACAGTTCCGCCGGTGCCTATTCCTGCGACGAAATGCGTCAAACTTCCGTCGGTTTGAGCCAGAATCTCGGCTGCTGTCGTGTGGTAATGCGACAGCCAGTTATTGTCGTTCGCGTATTGGTCGCAATGAAAATAGCGGTCGGGGTTCGCCTCGGCAATGCGATGACCTTCGCGAAGCGCTTCGTCGTAACCTTCCATGGGATCGGTCTGGATCAACCTGGCGCCGTGGGCCTGAATCCGCAGTTTCCGTTCGCGGCTGGCGTTGCCGGGAACGACGATCTGGACCGGAAGCCCCATCATGGCGCCGAGCATCGCGTACGCAATGCCGGCGTTTCCAGAACTGGAATCCAGGACAACCCGTCCCTTCCCGATTTCACCCGCTATCAACGCTTCTAAAAGCATCCGCCGCACGGGACGATCCTTCAAACTACCACCGGGATTTGCAAACTCAGCCTTGGCAAACACCCGAACCTCCGGCAGCTCTTCCTTGAAGCACAGGATCTCCACCATCCTTGTATTTCCAATCAGGTTGAGCGCCGGATACCGTTGATGAAATTCGGCATAGCGGTCCTCAACGGGTATGGTTGCAAAGGGATTCATAGGAGGCTCAGCTTACGAAGCCAAGTGTCCGGCGGAGGCCTAACCAAACCCTGCGCCAATACGGGAGGGCGACGGGAACCACCTTGGGCTCGTCAAGATCAGACTGGTAGGAGCGATTTTTTGCGAGCTGCTTCACCGTATCGTGATACGCAAAGACGTTGCAGCGAACACAGCGCAGAAGCGGAATGGAAACTTCGAGTATCGGAATGAATAGATGATCTGAAGACTTGCAAACCTGACGCCGATCCATGAGTGTACAAAATATATCATCCTCATGCCTGCTAGCGGAAAAAGACCAGAGTCATCACCACATATAGGGGAGTCAGGATCAGTCCGGAGTACAGCATGTAGCCGCCAAATGACGGCATCCGGATTCCGGATCGCTCCGCGATGCTCTTCACCATGAAGTTCGGTCCATTTCCAATATAAGTGTTCGCGCCCATGAATACGGCGCCACAAGAAACTGCCCGGAGCAAGCTTTCTCCGAGATCAGACTGCACCAGACCGCGGAGGTTGTCCATGGTTCCACCGGCGATACCGGAAGCCATCGCCACGAACGCCAGGTAGGTAGGAGCGTTGTCGAGTAGGCTCGAGACCATTCCGGTGAGCCAAAAGTACATCCAGGGTTCTCGGATATTCAAGGCAGTCGACCAATGGTTCAGGAGTTCGAGCGCAGGAATCATCGTCACGAAGATTCCCATGAACAGGGCGGCAATCTCTGCGATGGGATGAAAGTGAAAATGGTTCGACTCGTGAATCATTCGAGAGGTTGTGAACCAGGAAAGCAGTGCCATCGACAGAATGATCGTCTCCTGAATGCCACGTGGCCAGGCGAAAGCTCCACTCGCAACTATCCCGATCATCACACCTAGTAGATAGACAAAATTGCGTTTTCCTTGAATGTGAATCCGTCGCCGAGGTTGCACGTCTTCGGTCAGCGCTCCGGGCGTTTCCACATCCTCACGATTAAAAACGTATTGATCGTAGAAATTGAAAACAAGCAGAAGAGACCCGACTGCGAGTACCCAATGTGGAATCAGACTTAACGTCCAATGGAAGGGAACGCCACGTAAGAATCCCAGAAACAATGGAGGATCTCCAAGAGGCGTCAACAACCCACCGATGTTGCTCACTACAAAAATGAAGAACACCATCAGGTGAGACTTCTTCTGACGGCGATGATTCGCTCGGATGTACGGCCGAATCAGTAACATCGAGGCGCCGGTCGTTCCTATGAAATTTGAAAGAACAGCTCCCAAACCCAGAAACAGAGTGTTGCCGAAAGGAGTACCGGCAAAAGATCCGCTGATGAAAACGCCGCCGGAAATCACAAAAAGGGAGCCCAGTAGGATGACGAATGAGACGTAGTCCTTCAGAGAATGAGCCAACAGGTTTGGTTCATGCGGTATCACCAGCAGCAGAATAGGGATACTGGCGACCGTGCTGACCAGAAGTTTGTTTCGATTCAGCTCCCACCACCGCGGAATCGCGATCGGAAGAAGCGCGATACAAAGCAGCAGCGCGACGAAGGGAATCAGGCTCCAGAACGGAAAAACCATCGCGAGATGATATGGCACTAAGCGTGCAGAATTAAAGGTCGCAGGAGCAAAACAATGAACCGGTGGATTGGGATTGTCGCGGCGGTTGTGATCGTTTCAGCAATACTACTGCTCGTTAAAGTTGGGCCGACAACGGGTGGCGTTGAACAGTTTCGAACGCAGCTGCTGTCATACGGTCCGTGGGCTGTCGTCATTTCCGCCGGGTTGATGATCGGTCAGGCGATCATCGCTCCGCTCCCTGCGAACATCGTCACGATCTCGAACGGACTCGTCTTTGGTCCGATGTGGGGCGCCTTGCTCTCATGGTCGACGACGCTGATCGGTTCGTCCCTCTGCTTTGTGCTCGCTCGCAGCCTCGGAAAGCCATTTGCATTGAAGATCGTCGGCGGTTCGCTGGATCGCGCCGAGAAGTTCTTCAGAAGGTATGGTCTTCACGCCATGTTTCTCGTGCGGATGGTGCCATTCGTACCGTTCGACGCGGTGAGCTATGGCGCAGGACTGGTGGGTGTGCCGTATAAGAACTTCATCACCGCAACTTCCATTGGGATCATTCCTTCTATCCTGGCCTACTCTTATCTCGGAAGTATGGTTGCCGGCGTTTATTGGTACGTTCTCATCTCTATCCTTTCGCTCTCGCTGATCGGAATCATCCTCGGCCTGCTGGTCGCCAGGAGACCGAAACCAGCCCCTCTCGTCTCGAACCTCTGTAAGGAATCGTAACGGATCTGACAAATCCCAAATCCACCAATCCCAAATCCCAATCCGAGAAGAACGAATCGTCGGGGATTTTCCTCGGATTGGGATTTGGGATTGGTGGATTTGGGATTTGTCAGATCCGTTTCAGTCTGTAGCGGCGGTCTAGTGACCGCCGACTCCTTTGAGAATCAGGTCAGGATTTCAACCACTCTGCGTGCGCTGCGTACTTCCCCAAGACGAACGAGGCGTGTCACTAAACTGAGAAGGCTTCCCGGGCGGCGAACGAGCTTTCCGATGAGCAACGCCTTATTGTCCTGAATGGAGATGGCCTCGGCCCATTGCTCATCTGGAAGGGAGGAGAAAAGTTTGCAGGACGATGGGCCAATAGTCCGCTGTGCTTTGAAAAGCAAGTTTCCAGCATGAAGATGTCGGGTTGCCCGCCCGGAATGCGTCGAAGGCGTCAAGGTAACGGTTGGCAAATACAACGTCGAAGCGTGCCATACGGACGGGATCTTCGAAGAGTCCTTTGTGAATTCCCTCTCGCACGCTGAGAGTTACTTTGCGATAAAGCGCGGCGAAATATCCCGTACGGCTGTTACTTTCCGAAGCCCATTGGACTATCGCGGACAGACGATCGACGACTTCGTCTATGGAATTCGCTTGAGTCGGTATTCGTTTGAGAGCCGGTGCCGCCATGTGGGTACGGCAATCATAAGGGTTAAAGTTCGACTTTTTCGAGATCAAACGCAGGAACGGTAGATCGAGGCCATCTGACCCTGAATTGCCTGGAAGCGCCAAACGTGCTATTTCTGTGGCGCTTTGAGGAGGGGGACCATGAGGATACTTTGCTCACTCGCGTTAATCGTGCTTCTTGCGTGCCCGGCATTTGCCACGTTTTCGATCGTCGCCATCGATCCGGCAACGGGCGACCTTGGTGTGGCCGTCGCCTCGCGCGTCTTCGGAGTGGGGAATCATGTCCCTTGGGCGGAGGCGGGCGTTGGAGCGGTTGCGACTCAGGCAGCGATGAACGGAGGATACGGACCGCGCGGTCTGGAGTTGCTTCGACAGGGCCTGAATGCGCAGCAAGTGCTCGATCGACTGCTTGCTGAAGATCCTTTCGAAAGGAAAGAGGGTCGGCAGGTGGCGATCATCGATGCGAAAGGCGGAATAGCCGTTTATACCGGGCCCACTGCAAACGAATGGAAAGGACACATCAAAGGTGCGACCTTCTCGGTTCAGGGAAACATCCTGACTGGGCCGCACGTCGCTGCAGCGATGGCTCGAGCGTTCGAAAGCGCAAAAGGTGAATTGGCGGAGCGGCTGTACGCAGCGCTTAAAGCGGGCGACGATGCCGGCGGCGACCGGCGCGGCCGACAGTCGGCATCCGTGCTCGTGGTTCGCAAAGGTGGCGGGTCGAGCCTCAACAACGACCGGCTTTGCTACGTGAACGTAGACGACAATTCGGATCCCTTGCTCGAACTCGGGCGGCTCGTCCCTCTTCAACTGGCCTGGAGCTTCAGCGGCAAACGCGGCCCACTGGTTCGCGAGGGCAAACTAAAGGAAGCGTTGGCTCTCGTGGATAACCTCGTGCGCTGGGCGCCGCGAAATGGGAGTCATCGTATTCATCAAGGCTTCCTTGCTTACCTGGCGGGCGACAAAAACAAGGCATTGGAGGCCTTCCGAATGGCGCGTGAACTTGATCCCAACGCATTTCAGACAAACTGGGATTCCGCGCTCGCTGCGGCGGACAATTCGGCTTACAAGAAGGTTCTCGACGACAAGGATTTCATGACGCGATTGCCCAAATGAGCGCCGTCGCCTAAAAGCGGATCCCGAAACCCAGGACTATGCCCTTCATTTCGGCGTCGTACAGAAAACCGTCGTTCGAGTAGTCCACGGCGAGGTGGCGATAACCGACCACACCGGAAAGCCGGTCATTAAACCGTATTCCAAGTCCGCCGAAGGCTTGCCAGTCGAGTCGCGCGGCCGCGGAGAATCCGCCGATGTCTCCCTTGGCGGTCACATAGAACATCCGTCCCAGGTCGCCACGGAACTGCAGCCCGACGATTGGGTCAATCCAATTCTTCGTTTGCTCGAAGCCCAGACCGCCACCGCCACCATTGGAGAATTGCAGTTCATTCTTGAGACGCCAGAAGCGTCCGCCGGCCAGCATGTTCAATTCGACGCCTTCGCCCCGGATAATCTGATAACCGAACTCCGGATCCAGGATTAACGTCCTCGCCTGGACTTCCGCATTAGAAAAAGCGGGCAGGTTCGGCGTCGACCGGTCATGGGCAAGGTTCATATAAAGCACGTCTCCGAGAAACACCCACCGGTTCCAGCGCCCCTGAAAAGTGCCCATCGCTCCAAACTTCAAGTTACCCCAGATGTCGCCAAAGCTCGCGTCCACGTTCGCCGATCTGTTTAGAGCACCAACAGTCCCTTCGATGCCGGATATCCAGAAGTAAGGCGTCACTTGATACTTGAACTGACTGGATTGAGCTTGTCCTCGCGCAGGCAGGCTCCAAACCAGCACGACTCCGGCGAGAAGCACCATTCGAAATATTCTCAACATCTGTTTCTCCTGTAGCGGCGGTCTGTGACCGCCGAGGATTTCGCAAATTGCCGAATTGTCGGCGGTCATAGACCGCCGCTACAAATGCATCTCAATCTCCATAGTTCAGCCCAAGCAGTAGAAGTTCTGGCGCGGCTTTGGGAGAAGTCGTCACTGCAGAATCGTGCCGCGGGCTGAAGGCAACGTCGTTGCGGGATCTACCAGGCGACTGGCGGAAACAGGAGGCTCTCTGGAGTAAGCAGATGCCGTGGCGGGCTTCTCCGCACCCGGCCTGGGGGATATCCCGGAGGATAATCCCCCGTCCAGGTCGATACGCTTTCTGCTATCGCGGCGCCGGCCCGGCAGAGTTGAAACGATCTCGACGACCAGACCCAGGATCATCGTCACGTTCAGAAAGGACAGAAACATGTGGGCGAGCGCTACACGCCGCAGATGCCGACTGCGTATCGTCACGTCGGAGACCTGATAACACACGGCGAGCGTCAACGCGAAATAGATGAAGTCCCAATAGTCGGGCTGCTGATCGTCGGGAAACCGGAGTGGCGGACGACCGACGGATTCATTGGCCGGCGGCGTGGGATCGTAGTACAGCCGGGCGTAATGGATTGCAAAGACGGCGTGCAGGAGTATCCAGGAGAAAAAAACCGCGAGCAGCGACAGCCCCACATGGACATTGGCCATCAGTGGCGTCCAGTGTTTCGAGCGATGAATCATGAACCCGACGCCAGCCAGGCTGCAACCGGAAATTATCGCGGCCAGCGCAAGCAATGCAGAGTAGCTCTTTTCCTTTCTCTCCGCCAAATCTCGAGTTGCTGTTTCGTCGGCGTGAATGAATCGCACAACCAGGAGCGCAAGGTACGTCGCAACCGCCAGATCGTAAGCCAGCAGGAAACGTAAATCAGGAAATAATCGATCAGACAGCACGAATACGGCGAGCCCCATCAGGAACGCGGCAATCAGGCGGACTCGCATCGCGGTCCACTGGAAGACAAGCTGTTGATTGGCATTCGGCATTTACAGATCCGCGTCCGCCGCAAATGCTCCGTTACTTTCCTTTCTAAATTAAGCCGCGCGATCGGTCTGTGATTCTGCAGAGGCCGGTCGCAGTTTCCCGGCAATAGCAGGAAACAGAAGGACTGACAGCAGGGCAGCCCCCGACAACGCGGCGGCCTCGAAGGTCTGCATCCGTCCGGTCTTTACGCCGACCTGTGTCAGAGCGACGACCATCGGCAAAGTTGTGGCAGCGTAAAAGGCGAACGCAGGACGGTCCCGCTTATCGATTTCCCGGGAATATAGAAGTGTAGGTAACCCGCGTACGACGAGGAACAAAACGAGGAACAGGGGCACAAACAACATTGCTCTGGCACTCCCGAAGAGCGCTCGGATATCGATGTTCATGCCGCTCGTCACAAAGAAGAAAGGAACAAAGAAACCAAAACTGATCGCGTCCATCTTTTCGTGCAATAGTTTCCCAGCCTCGCCTCGGCTCGACAGACTCACCACCATGCCGGCAGCGAAGGCACCAAGCACCGTTTCAAGACCAAATCTTTCCGAGAGGACACTCAAGCAAACCAGCAGCAACATCGACAGGCGCACCGGCAACTGAGTACTCGAATGCATCCCGCTGCCAAGGAATTCCACTAATCTTGGCGGTCTAACTCTTAGAGCGAGGAACGCCGCCAGGAAAGCAATTGCAACGAATGCGAGCATAAGCCCCGCCTGAGTCGCCCTTGAACCCTGCGTGAGCATGAGCGACATCACCATAACTGGACCGAACTCTCCTACGGCGCCTGCCGCAACTACATACGAGCCGAAACGAGTACGAAGTTGGTCCGTGTCTCTCAGGACGGGCATGAGAGTTCCCAGGGCTGTTGTCGTTAATGCCAGTCCAACCAGCAACGGAGAGCCGGTCCTGGTTAACCCGGCAAGGACGACGCCAGCAGCAAGTCCCAGCAGGAGCGACAGCATCCAGCCGCGAATCGCAAGTCGTAACGGACGGCCGCGGACGCTGCCAAGATCCAGATCGAAGCCGGACATGAAGAAGAGTGCGGCCAGTCCGGCATTTCCCAGCCAGTGCACAAGACCGTGGTCAGAGAGAAGTCCCAGGACCTGAGGACCGATCACGATACCAAGCACCATCTCCACAACTGCCGCCTGCAAACGAAGCCCTGTCGGTATTTGTGAAAACACCGCGGCTGCGACCGCGATCAACATCACATACAGGACGGGGTGACTTGTTTCCATGCTTGCTCCTTACTTTTAAACACAGGTTCGGGAGGGCGTTGCAGTCGCCCCTGGCTGGCTCAGCTTCATTGAGCACGAACGCGACCGAACCAAGTGGTCGGCTCTTTGCTTCATCTCTCTGTCTCTGTTGAATGCGGTCGTCGCGCTATCTCTAAAATGGACGGTAATTTATTGCCACGCGTGGTAAGCGAAAGATCCGCTGGTGCGCGTCTCTAACGGATTCGCCTGGGAACTTCACTCCGCTCGCAAACTCCGGACAATTTCGGGAGCCCGTCGGGTTTCTCACGGACAGTTGCCGGCGTTTTTACTGGGTTTCTGAAACAGTTCAGTGGAGTCAGGAATGCTTGGCAATCTTTAGACACCGGATGAGTTTTGTAAGTGATCCGGTAAACCACTGTATCGATCAAGCAAGGAGAACACCGATGACGCGCTTCATTTCGGGAATCCAGTCGGCAATGCGTCCAATGGCCAAGGAACTGATCAAGGGGGGACTTGTTGCGATGGAGGCCGTCACGGAATTCTTCGCAGAGGCCGGTGAGCAGATTAAGGATCTCATCGCCGAAGCCAAGTCCGAACTCGCGAAGTCAGAAGATAGCCCGGAGTCCAGGAAGGATGAGGCCAGTCAAAACCGCGGCGTAAACACTGACGAACGGAAAGCAGGATGACGAACACGCCGGAGTATCTTGAGCGGCAACGTTTGGAATGATCCTCTCCGCAGTTTCCCACGCGCACTGCGCAAAGTTTGAACTATCGAGAATTGTGTGCGCATGACACTTCCTGTGGTTCTGAGGGCAGGAGGCTGGATGCGGCACCGACGGAGGCGTCAGCTGTGAAAGCAAAAATGCCCGCAATCAGGATTGTGCACCTGATTCCCGGTCGTGCCCGATTCAAGCTGGATTCGCCGAAACGGAGTCGGCGTTACATCGATGAAATCCAGCGACACCTCTCAAATTTTCCATGGGTGCAGGAGGTTAGGATCAATCCCGCGCTGGGCAGTCTTATCGTGCAATACGACAGCGAAAGCATCGCTGCTGCAGAGTTTCTTCAAACGATGGCCAGGATATTTGATGTGTCGCCCGACATGTTCGCCGGCGTGTTCAAGGATCTGGCTGCGAGCGCGGACGCAACTCCACCCGTATGTGACGTTGTAGTCGCGCTCGACATCCTGCCGCCGGATGAAAGCACGCTCTACGACGCGAGTGTGGTGCATGCGTTTGCGGGCCGCGCCCGGTTGAGGGTACGTGCATTGAAGACATGCTCCGATTTGGCCGGCCGGCTGGAAGAGTTCATCCGGAATCAGACTGGAGTGCTGGAAGTCAGCGTCAGCAGTTGGAGCGCGAGCATAACCGTGACCTACGATACGGTTGTCTGGACCTCCGACCGATTGTGCGGCTGGGTGCGAGGGCTGAAGATCGAGGTGGTGTTGGAGCACAAGCCGCCGGCTCCACGTGAAGACACTTCAGGTAACGAACTCTGGTACTCCAGTATCGGAATCGGCCTCATGTTACTGGCTGGGCAGTTCGCAGCACCGCTGGCGCCAATCCTGCTGTTGGCCGCGGCCCTGCCTATGCTTAAGCGCGCTCATCGTTCGCTCGTTAAGGACCGCAGGTTGAACGTCGATGTCCTGGATGCTTCCGCAACCTCGTTGCTGGTCATCCAGAGCAACTTCACGATGGCGCTCTTCATGGTCTGGTTGATCAACGTGGCAGACCTTATTCGCGATCGCACGATGATGAGGTCCCGGAAGGCGATCGAGGAAATTCTCGGCTACCATCACATCGAAGCGTGGGTAGTGCGCCATGGCCAGAAGATCCGCGTCAATGTCTCCGAAGTTCTGGTTGGCGAGACCGTCGTGGTCTACCCCGGCGAACGTATCGCGGTGGACGGCACCGTTCTCAGCGGCAAAGCTCTCGTGGACCAGTCTTCGCTCACCGGCGAATCGGTCCCGGTTGAACGGGAGATTGGCGGCGCCGTACTTGCTTCAACGACTGTACGCGAAGGCAAACTCTACGTTCGCGCCGATCGTATCGGGAGCGAAACGGAGGCCGCGAATATCCTGCGACTGGTGGACTCGGCGCCGGCCCGCGAGACCAAGATTCAGAATTACGCCGTCAAATGGGCAAACGATATCGTGCCGTACAGTTTCCTGGGTGCAGCCGTCGGTACCTTTACGGGTGGAGGTCTCCAGGGCGCGGCCGCCGTGCTCATTATCGATTACGGTACCGGCATCAGGATCGCGGCGCCAACCACCGTACTGTCTGCCATGACCAAAGCCATCCGGAGCGGCATCCTCGTCAAAGGCGGCCGTCACCTGGAGAGTCTCGCGGAAGTAGATGCGGTGGTCTTCGACAAAACGGGAACGCTGACCATGGGACAACCCGGTGTTGAGCTGGTTGTGGCACTCGGATCAAGCACGCCGGAGGATGTCCTTGGTCTTGCCGCCGCGGCAGAACTACGACTGAGCCATCCGGTGGCGGCTGCAATCGTCGCGGAGGCGGAAGCCCGCGGCGTGACGATCCCGGAAAGAACCTCTTCAGATTACGCCATTGGGCTCGGAGTCGAGGCGATGATCAATGAATCGATGGTGCTCGTCGGCAGTCCTCGCTTCATGGTGCAACGCGGGCTGGAACTGACGCCGGAGGTCCGGCAGCACATCGAGTCCATGCAGCAGCGCGCGATATCGCCGCAATGCGTGGCTCGCGATGGAATCGTTATTGGATTGCTGGGCATTTGCGATCCATTGCGGCCGGAAGCGCGCGCCGTGGTGCGGGCGTTGAGGGATCGTGGCGTAAAACGCATCGTGATGCTCACCGGCGATCACCGCGATGTGGCGCGACGCGTCGCCGCTGAACTCGGAATCACCGAATACGTGGCTGAAGTTTTTCCTGGAGACAAATCGGAGTCGGTGCAACGCCTCCAGGCGGAAGGCTACAAGGTTGCCGTGATCGGTGATGGTATCAACGACTCGCCAATGCTTGCGTATGCTGACGTCGGTATAGCGGTAGAAGGCGGCACAGAAGCCGCACGGGAAACCGCTGCAGTTGTCCTTCTGCACGGCGGTCTCTGGAAGGTGCCTCTCGCCCTCGACATCGGCCGCGAGACGGTCGCGTTGATTAAACAAAACTGGCAGATCATCTTAATTCCGAACACCTTCGCACTCGCGCTGGCTACGCTCGGTCTGATGGGACCGATCGGCGCCACTATCCTCAGCAACGGATCCGCAATCGTGGCAACCCTGAATGGCCTGCGCCCCACTATGCAACAGAAGAACACAGCCCCGCTCGAACCTGTGCGCCAAGTGGGCCAGCCTCCCTGAAATCGATCCGTCGGAGCGCGCCGCGTGAACGATTTGAAGGAAGGCCTTCGATCCCCTGCTTCTACGTGTGCCCTTGACCGCCTGCTGGGCAGGCCGCACAATGAACCACTACCAACTTTTTCCAGGAGAGGAACGTTCAGAGTATGTGTCCGCAGCAACCGAAAGCCGCTTTGCAAGATGTTTCGAAGCAGCGAGCTTTAGATCAGACGACGATTGTCCAAAGGGACGAGATTTTTTTCAGACCCGCCTTGAGGACGGCCGGCAAGACGCTATCCGGCACCAGTGTGGTCCACGCAATTCCAGGCCGGATCCGACTGCGAGTGCCATCTCTGAGGTTCTCACCTCACCTCGCGAAAGGATTGGTGGCCTTTCTGAAAACGCAGGCCGGGGTGACCGGCGCAAGTGTGAACATTTGGTGTCATAGCGTGACGGTCACCTGTGATCCGCTGAGTTGGACCGCAGACGACCTGTGCGCATTGTTGCAGACACTTCGTCAGGAGGATGTCGAGCAGTACGAACTTTTCAGCATCGACTCCGCACCAGCGCCGTGGATCCGGCCATCGACTTATTGGAAGGTTGCGGGATGCGTCACTTTGGTACTGGGAATTATTCTGTTCGTCTTGCCGATGGTGCCAGGTGGCTTGCCATTTCTGGTTCTGTCCAGTTTTTGTCTCACCAAAGCCGACGCTCTTGCACTCGTGTAACCTTCTAATATAAAGAGCCATTTGATCAGGCAGCCATAACAAGCACTGTCTCGATCACATTGGCAGCCTCGACCGTGGCGAGTTCTTCCCCAACACGCTCCAGAGCTTTCTCGCCCCTGTCGACTTGCTTCTGCGCCTGCTCTGTAGACTCACCGGTAATCCATGCCACTAACGCAACAAGCCCCATGTTTGCCGTCGTCACTATGCTGGCTGCCGCGGAACGAACACTGCGGCTCGCTTTAGCCATGTAATCGCGAAGCCATTCCCCGACCGGCTGAGTGTTCGAGGAGATTTTGCTCACGCGCGGCCTTTGGAGATCGGTCCTGGCTTCCGCGACGAGACCCTTAAATCCTTCTCCCGTCTCGTGGGCGAATTCCGAAATGGAGTTGGTTACTACCAATCCACCTTTGATCAACTGCTTAGCCGCCGGACGCACTGCCGACTCGATTGTTGAAATGATTTGGGCCATTGCTGCACTCCCCCGAGTTAATCAATAACAACTTTCGTGCAATTCCCAAGCCATCTCATCTGGACCGGATGTCGTATCAACACGTGTTTTTACCGGTATTATCAGCGCGGGTGGGATTGCCGAGAAACCGGATAGACGCGGGCTGCCGGCTGCGTTACCGTGAAATCAGAGGCTGAAAAAAGAGAGGATGAAACATGAGTACCCTGATCAACTCCGATAACTTTGATGACAGCCTGAAAATCGCGGCGGGATATTCCAAGTCGGCAAACATTCTAATGAAGAATATCGGCCAGACACGCAACAGCGAGATCGTTCATTCAATGATTGTGCTGCGTGCACTGGCGCTGGAAATCTATTTGCGCTGCCTCTACGCGGTTGAGCACGACAAGGCCTACGAAGGACATCACGTTAAGCAAATTTACGACGCACTTGGCGAGGAGACGAAGCGGAAGGTCAAAGAGTATTACGACCGGAACCTTGCGGACAGCGAGTTCATCAAAATGACCCATGCAAAACACAACGAGATCAAGGGCAGTGCTCCCACACTGGACCTTGATCACGTGCTGCAGGAGTGGGCAGAGGCCATGGGAGACTGGCGATACTTCTTCGAGCCTAAACACAAGGTCGTCTTCCTCACGTTTGGAGAGACCGAAAAAGCCCTGTTGCAGACACTCCGGGACGTCAAGGAACGCAATATGGCAGGAGCTACAACCGAATTGAAGGCGGCTTAATTACTCAGCAGCTTCTCGAGTTCTTGCTGGATGGTGGATTCGATCCGGTCCCGGAAGAGGAGAACCGCCAACTGTGATGGCCCTGAAACGTAAACGGCGTCTTCTTCGACAACGATCGTCCCCTGCACCTGCAGTCCGCGGGCGGTGAAGATAAAGTCGATCCTGTAGTCATGCCAGTGGCTTTGAAGGTCGCTTATTTCATGAGCGTAATCTCGGCTAATGGCGTCGAGGAAGGGACGCATACGCGCCAGGGCCGCTTCACGGCCGATTTTGTGCGTTACAGAAACCATTAGCCCTGGCATTCGAATCCACAACTCAACTTGCTCTCCTGAACAAACGCTCCGTCAGCGACCTGCGTTTCGGGGAGAATTGGAGCGCTGCGGCATATAAGTACGGGCGAAACTGCCGTATCGCGTATCGCGTGTAGCCAATCTCTCGAATTTTTCGCAGAGTCTGCCTGTAGTCTTCAAGAAGGACACCGGCTACCGCCTGCCCTGTCTTCTTCGCTGCGCGCCTGGCGGATCCTGAGAGCAGGCGTGACTTCTGCGGCAGATTATTCATGGCCGAGAGCGCGAGAACTGAAGACATTTCAAACACAGTCCGATCCTGCGCGGCCGCGGAACCTTTGATCTCCGACCAGGTCTGGCGGAGGGTTTGAGGAGTAGGGAGCCTGGATGTTGGAATTCTTTTCAAGTCGACTCGAAGAAGATCCCACTCCCGACGAAGACCGGTCACATCGAGAGGCGGACAGTTGAGTGTATCGGCCAGACGCCCGGCACTGCGCTCAAAACCGTCGAGCATTTGATCCACTGTCGTGAATTGCCTGCCAGGATCCAGGAGACCTTCTTCCTTGAGCGAGCCCGCGATCTCCTGAATCAAGTATCGTCCTGCGCCCGAAGCATCCGCGAGGGCGGCAAGAACCCAGACGGGTGACGCCCGGAATGCCAGGACACCAATCAGTTCGAGTCCGTTTCCAGCCGTACGGCGAAGCAGGAAATCCTTGCTCAACTTATCGCTGGCAGGATAGGCGCCATGAACCTGGCCCACCTGCTCGATAATAAATTGAAGCGTCACTCCAACCAGGTTCTGATACAAACGGCTCCGGCGCACTGCTCCCGGCAACGCAACATCACCGATTTCCCGCACAATGCCTCCCGCCAGCGCTGTAGCGGAACGCACCAACCGTTCGGGAATTGAAATGAGGTAAGGCTTAATCGTTTTTCGCATAAAAGGAAGGCCATGCCAGCCACATCTAAAGCGCGGTTGATTGCATGCCGCCTTCCTTATCGGACCTTGTGGATCGGCCTGGTAAAAGTACTGGTGGCTGGGAGCGGAGGACTTGAGAAGACAGAAATTCCTCAGGAACTTTCCTTAAGGAATTACAATTCGAACTCGATGGGTAACCCCGATGGAAACGCACTCACCTTTCGCTGGTGGTAGGCCATTACCAATTGAGAAACAACGCCTCCGCGCCGGCCACTGAGCAATCGCCGGGCGTCTCCCGCTGGATCCCAGCTCATTTCGCGGCGAAGGATTCTATGTCGCCACAGACCGGACCTTCACGAGCATGGACCGTCCTTACTCGTGACGATCAACCGATGAGGGCTGAGGAAAATCCACGCGATGATAAACTCGCGATGATTGAAGCCGGCAATCGATGGATCGGAGCTGTAGAGCACCCGCGGGATCGTTGCACTCGGAGAAAATCCATTGACCGCTTTCTCCCCGAACGAATTGCTCGATCCGGCATTCACGCTGCGAAACGAGAACGTATTCGGTCAGCGACTCTAATGTTCGATAGTATCCGAACTTTTCGCCACGGTCGTAAGCCTCGGTGGAATCGGACAGGACTTCAATGATGAGAGTCGGATTCAAAAGCGTATCGACATGCTGGTCTTCAAACCTGGCTTCGCCGCACACGACGATCACGTCGGGGTAGGTGTAGAGTCCCACCGGACTGACCTTGGTACGCAGGTCGGTAGAAAAAACGTCACACGGCCGGTCTCGGAGCTGCGTGTCGAGCTCTGCAATGAGATTTGTCACAATGCGGACGTGGTGCCGGCTGACTCCGGACATTGCGAACATTTCTCCGCGCAAATACTCACTCTTGGCGCCGGCTTTCCGCTCAATGGCAAGATACTCCTCGGGCGTGAGATGGGGCTTGGGTTGTGAGGTCACGAGTTTCTCCATTGGTGTGGGCCGGCCTTATGGAAAATATAGCATCGGGGGGAATTAAGTGCGACGTCCGATAGAGCGTCAGCTTGAATTGGTGTCCTTTCGGTAGGCGTGCGTGAATCCTTGTAGCCGAGATTGATAGCTTAAGCATGCCATTTGAAGAGGAGGGCATGCTGATGAGTGACAGACCTGCCGTATCGGTTTCGACCGAAATCGA
>Ga0137427_10000038_pt1 | contig 65697 bp, 46 predicted proteins | sample EasRivERMZT700_2_FD_102309 | JGI IMG/M metagenome (GOLD analysis project Ga0137427, IMG submission 102309) | Soil microbial communities from meander-bound floodplain in the East River, Colorado, USA - East River MetaG ERMZT700_2 | ecosystem: Environmental > Terrestrial > Soil > Floodplain ...
GGCCTCGAGCGCCTGCGCGATGTAGGGATGGTTCATGAGCGCGAGCGCCTGGCGCTCGGACTCGAACCGGGCGATCACGCGCGCCGTGTCCATGCCGAACGGCACGAGCTTCAACGCGACGTCACGGTGAATGGGGACGGTCTGTTCGGCGTGGTAGACGACGCCCATGCCGCCTTCGCCGAGGACGTCGACGAGGCGGTACGGGCCGATCTGCCGGCCGAGCGCCGCGCGATCGTCGGCCATCATCGGCACGACCTTCGCGGCCAGACCGCCCGTGCGCATGATGCTCGGGAGGTCGTGCTCCATCAGCGACTCGACGTCCTCGCGCAGCTCGTCGTCGCCCGCGCAGGCGCGATCGAGGAAAGCCGACCGGTCGCCGGCCGGGAGCTCCTCCAGCGTGACGAGCAGGCGCTTGACGATCTCGAAGCGCTCAGGATTCACGCGCGCCCTCTTTCAGCTCGCGTGCGAGCCATCGCCGCGCGGCCGTCCAGTCCATCTCGACCGTGCGGGTCGAGACGTTGAGCACGTGGGCGACTTCCTGCGTGGTCATGCCGCCGAAGATCCGCGATTCGACGACGTGGGCGGCGCGCGGATCGAGGGCGGCGAATCGCTCGAGTGCGTCATGCAGGGCGAGTACCTCGAAGCCTGCCGAGGCGCCGTGGCCGGCCTCGTCGTTGAAGGTCACGCGCTGTACGCCGTCGAGCCGCTTCTGCGCCCCGCGCCGGCGCGCGTGATCGACGAGGATTTGCCGCATGGCGCGGCCGGCGATGTTGAGAAAGTGCGCGCGGTCGGTCCAGGACACCCGCGACTGATCGACGAGCTTGAGCCAGGCGCCATGCACCAGCTCGGTCGGTTGCAGCGTGTGGCCAGGCCGCTCGCGCCGCATCAAATTGCCGGCGATGCTGCGCAGCTGCGCGTACGTGGCCTCGAACACGGCCTCGAGCGCCGCAGGTGTGCCGCGCTGCGCTTCCGCCAGCAAGACGGTCAGATCGGTCCGCGGCCTGTCGGACAGGGGAGCCTCCAGCGGATGCGACGGAGGCCGGGTGGTGCGACCCGGCAGATGGCGTTGAAGGCGCTACCCTATCACCCGGGATTCAGACCGACAAGCGCAGCAACACCTGAGGGCCGGCCCAGCGCCGGGAACGCGTCACGCGCCGTTCACGTCACCGATCAGTAGTGAAGGAGCTCGCCATGAATCCCACCACACCAGACACCTCGCCCTCCTTGCTGACATCCAACCCAACACCGACCCTGGACCTCGACGCGATCAAGTCGCGCCAGCAGGCGACGTGGGCGTCCGGCGACTTCGGCCGCATCGGCGTGCAGTTGCAGATCGTCGGGGAATCGCTCTGTGAATCCGTCGATCTGCTCGCCACGGACCAGGTCCTCGACGTCGCCGCCGGCAACGGCAATGCGTCGCTCGCGGCATCGCGGCGATTCGCCGACGTGACGTCCACCGACTACATCCCCGCGTTGCTCGAGCAAGGCCGCCGCCGCGCCGCCGCGGAAGGCCTGTCGATGGCCTTCCAATTCGCCGACGCTGAACGCCTGCCGTTTCCGGAGGCGTCGTTTGACGTCGTGCTCTCGACCTTCGGCGTGATGTTCGCGCCGAACCAGGACCGCGCGGCCGGCGAGCTGTTGCGCGTCGTGAAGCCCGGCGGCCGCATCGGTCTCGCGAGTTGGACGCCCGAGGGCTTCATCGGGCAGCTCTTCAAGTTGATGGGCCGGTTCGTGCCGCCGCCACCGGGGCTCCGGTCGCCCGTCCAGTGGGGCAGCGAGATGCGGATCGTCGAGCTGTTCGGGCCCACGGCCTCGGACATCCGGACCGTCCGAAAGATGTACACGTTCCGCTATCGATCCGCCGAGCACTGGGTCGAGTTCTTCCGCGCGTTCTACGGTCCGACCAACCGCGCGTTCCTCGCGCTCGACGATGCGGGACAGCAGGCGCTGCACGCCGCGCTGCTCGAGCTGCTGGCGAGTTGGAACACGCGTGCCGACGGCGTGCTCGTGGTGCCGGCCGAGTATCTCGAAGTCGTGGTGACGAAGTGAGCGGCTTCTGGCTTTAGGCTTCTGGCTTTACTACCGCCAGTTCGTCGGCACGTCCACGACCGACGCATCCAAGCCTGCGATCGAGCCCACGCCCAGCAGCGTCATCGTCCGCACGATGTCCGCGCGCAGGATGTCGAGCGCGCGCGTGACGCCCGCGCCGCCTGCGGCGCCCAGTCCGTAGGCGTGGGCCCGGCCGGCGAGCACGGCACGCGCACCGAGACACAGCGCCTTCACGACGTCGCTGCCGCGACGGATGCCGCCGTCGAGCAACACCTCGACACGGCCATCGACCGCGGCCACGATCTCCGGCAGCACCCGGATCGTCGCCGCAACACCATCGAGCTGACGCCCTCCGTGGTTCGACACCACGACAGCGTCAGCGCCAAACGCCATCGCCTGACGTGCGTCGTCGGCCGTGTGGACGCCCTTCACGACGATCGCGCCTTTCCACGCCTCGCGAATCCAGCGCAGGTCGTCCCAGCACACCCTCGATGCGGCGAGCGCCGCAGCGACGTCGGCATACGGCATCGGTCCGTTGGGCAGCAGGATGTTTGGGAACGTCATCAAGCCGCCGTCGCCGAGATACGCGGCCAGCCAGCGGGGCCGCGCCAGGAACTGCAGGAGATGCGGCACCTTCTGGAAGAGCGAACCGGACACGATCTCCTTCGTGCCGTTGCGGACGTCGCGTTCGCGCAGGCCCGCGACGGGCGTATCGATGGTTACGACGAGCGCGGTGCAGCCGGCCTGCTTCGCGCGGTCGATCGCTCCGAGCGCCACGTCGCGCCCGCCGATGAGATAGAGCTGATACCAGACCGGCCCGGACGTGGCGTTCTTCACGTCGCGCACGGTGCAGCCGGACAGCGTCGAGAGGATGTACACCGTGCCGGCCTGGCCGGCGGCGCGCGCAGCCACCTCTTCGCCGCGTGGATAGAACATGCGGCTGCTGCCGACCGGCGCGAGCATGACCGGCATGCTGAGTGGCGTTCCGAGCACCGTCGTCCGGAGGTCGCAGCGGGCCGTCGCCACCGCGGAGCGCGGCCGGAACATCACGTCGTCGAACGCGCGACTGTTCTCACGGAGGGTGATCTCGGCGTCGGCACCGCCGTCGATGTAGTCGAACACCGCGCGCGGGAGCCGCTTCTTCGCGGCGAGACGGAGATCGGCCACGTTGACCACGTGCGGCGTGTCGACGGATCGAGCCATGCGTCGCAGATTCTATCGCCGGTTGGACACGCGTCTCGCGATGGCCACCGCGTCCCGGGATTAAGATGGGGCATCCCCTCGGTTCTTGCGTGCGGCTCCCGGCACCTCGCTCGGAAAGGACGACCCATATGCGCGTGCGTGTTCCGATCGTGCTGCTCGTCGTGAGCCTGTCCGTCGCGGGCCTCCCGGCCCAGGCGAAGCCCGACCTGTCGGGTGAGTGGACGCTGGTGCTCGAGAAGAGCGACTTCGGGCAGATGACGATGCCGACGAAGATGACGCGTGTCATCTCACACAAAGAGCCCACCCTGAAGATCGTCACGTCGCAATCGACGCCCACCGGTGACACCCGGGTCGAGACGACGTTTTCGACGGATGGCAAGCCTCAGCAGAACTCGATCAACGGCAGCGACATGACCACCATCGGCGCGTGGCAGGGCGCGACGCTCGTGCTCAAGAGCACGATCAAGGCGGAAGGCGGGGACGTGACGATTGAAGATCGCTACGTCTTGAGTGACGCCGGCAAGACGCTGACGCTGACGAGGAACCTGACGTCGCCGCAAGGCGCGACCATCGCGAAGATGTCGATGATCAAGAAATAGTGTGCTGTAATCTGGCCGTTCTCCCCGGAGGCCTTCTTGATGATGCGCGCGGTCATGTGCGGAATCGGACTGTCGGTTGCCGTCTGGTTTACGGGCTCACACCTGCCGGCGGCCGCCGTGACCGCAGGCAGCTGGACGCTCGTGCACGAACGGCCGTACGGCGGGAAGTACGAGGACTTCGCGTTTCCTGACGAGAAACACGGCTGGCTGGTGGCGGCGAACGGCGACATTCTCAACACGACCGACGCCGGACTGACGTGGGCTGTCCAGGCGCGCGGCAAAGGCCGGCTGCGCAGCGTTGATTTTCTCGACGCGAAGCGCGGGTTTGCCGGCACGCTCACCGGCACCCGAGCCCCCGACGGCACGGTCGCGACCGTCGGCATCCTGCATCGCACGATCGACGGTGGCGTCACGTGGGACGACATCACCACCACGCTGCCGCGGCCGCCCAGGGGTTTCTGCGGCATCGCGCATGTCGGCGAGCAAATCCACCTCGTCGGCAAATACACCGGCGAAGCGGCGGACTATTACTACTCGCCGGACGCCGGGAAGACGTGGCGCATGACCGATCTGAAACCGCAGATGCAAGCGCTCGTCGACGTCATCTTTCTCAACGAGTCGGTCGGGTTCATCGGCGGCATGTCTCACACCGGGCCGGCCAACGCCGGGCCCGCCGCGATTCTCAAGACGACGGACGGCGGCAAGACCTGGCGCCACGTGTTCACGCACGATGGCGGCCGCGGCTTCGCGTGGAAGGTGTTTCCGGTGACGGCGAAGCTCATCTACACGGCGCTGCAGTCGCAAGACGGGATCTACCGGGTCGCGAAGTCCACCGACGCCGGCGAGACGTGGACGGTGCAGACGGCCGCGACCGGGCGGCCCAACGGGCCCGCGGTGCAGGGCATCGGCTTCCTGGATGAAAACACCGGCTGGATCGGCGGCTTCTTCAACGGGATGTTCGGGACGACGGATGGCGGCCGGACCTGGACGCCCGTGGAGATTCCGGGCGGTACCGTCAATCGGATCGTGAAGGTCAACGGCCACGTCCTCGTGACCGCCAGCACGCGCGGCATCCTGCGATACGACGCGTCGGTCACGGCCTCGAAGCACTGAGTAGAAAACCGACACCCGGTATCGGTTTTCGTCTATCCTCCGCGCCTGGAGGCTCCATGCTGGGTGTCTTTCGTTGGTTTCGCGCTGCGCTCGTCGCGCTGACATTCATCGCGGTCCTCGCGCCGCCGATCGAGATCGGCGCGCAGACGGCCGCCCCGCCCGTATCCGCCACCGAGCCGAGAGCGCCGCGCAATGAGGCGCGCCACCTGGGCTTTGTCGACATCGCCAAGGCCGGCAACATCGACCTGCTGTTCGTCGGCGACTCGATCACCGACTGGTGGGCGCGCGCGGGCCAGCCGATTTGGGCCGAGAAGTTCGCGCCGCTGCGCGCGGCCAATTTCGGCATCGCCGGCGACACGACGCAAGGTGTGCTCTGGCGTATGCAGAACGGCGAGCTCGAGGGGTTCACCGCCAAGCTCATCGTCCTCATGCTGGGGACGAACAACATCAACCGCAATCCGAACGACGAGATCGCCGAAGGCGACCGCCTGATTGTCGAGGAGTTCAAGAAGCGTCAGCCGCAGGCGAAGGTGCTGGTGCTCGGCATCTTTCCGCGCGGCGCGGCGGCGGCGACACCGGTGCGGGCCTCGATCACGGCGATCAACGCGAAGCTCGCGACGTTCGCCGACGACAAGAAGGTCTTCTACATGGACATCGGCGACAAATTCCTGGCCGCCGACGGGACGCTGCCGGCCGACGTCATGCCGGACGGCCTGCATCCCAACGCGAAGGGCTATCAGATCTGGGGCGATGCGATCATCGATCGCGTGAAGGCGCTGCTGAAGTAGCGCGTCGCGCCGGCACGATCACGGGCTGGCACCACGCGACGAGCCCGTTGCTCTCGAGCACTCTCGCGCGCACGTAGCCTTCGTCGCCGCTGAAGGTGTACGTCGCGGTGGCGTCGGGCACTTCACGCAGGATGCGGCCGCCCGAGCCGATGAACTGGATCCGGTACTTCGAGAACGTCGTCGGCGCGACCTTCACGGCGATCGACGTCGCCGTCGCCTGATAGTCCGCCAGCGTCACGCCCGTGGACGCGTAGAAGTCACCACGTTCCATGGCGTCCAGAATCGCGCGGCGCTCGAGTCGCGTCGCACGCACCATCACCCAGCCACGTCCCGGACCCGCCACGTTCGGATTTCCCGGATCCTTGAACGTGTGCGCGTCGTCCACCGCAATCCCGAAGAGCAGCTTGCCACTCGTGAGGATCGAGTCCCACGCCGCTTCCAGACCGGGCACGCCGCCGCCTCCGGCGTTGTTCGTCTGCGGATGGCCGTTGAACACCTCGAACAGCTTGTTGTTCTCGACTTGCCTCAGCTCGTCGGCGGTGACGGCCCACTGGAAGTTCGGGTGATTGATGTGCGGCACGCCGTTCGCGGCGCGAATCGCGGTGACGTTGCGTTGGAGAATCTCGACGATGGAAGACCCGTGCTGCGGCTCGACCTTGCGGTCGACGTCGAGGCCGTTCACGTGCAGCGGCTTGCCGGAGAACGCGTCCGTGACTTCTTCACCGCGGATGACGAGGAACTTCTCGTCCGCGCCGTGGAGCGCATTGAGTCCGTCCACGCTCGTGAGGAAGTTGTGATCGGTCAGGACGAGGAACTGGTACCGCTTGGAGCGGTACCAGGTCACGACTTCGTCCGGCGTGCTGTCCCCGTCGCTGTTCAGCGTGTGCGTGTGGGTGTTGCCTTTGTACCAGCCGGCGGGCGGTGGCTGAGGCGCCTGCGAGTCCACCGCGGCCACGGCGATCCCGCCCGCCACGACAATGAGCACGAGCACACAGACGCGGGCTGACATCGACGGCCGTTCAGCCGCGCTTGCGCCGCGGCCGGGCTGATTTCGACTTGCGGCCCCTCCGAACGCGGCGGGGGACGAGACCCGGAATCGGAGCCGGCGCCGGCGCCGGATCCGGCACCTCGCCGATGACCATGTACGAGACCTCTTCGCTGAACGCCGGTCCGACGCCGTTCCACCTGATGCGAATGCTGTCTCGGCTGATCTCGTCGGCGAGACGGAACTCGTAGTCGGGCATCGGGCTGGCGGCGATCAGTCTGATCTGCCGGAGCGCGATGATCTTCGCCGGCGTCGCCACGAAGCGCCCCGCCGGTCCGATCGTCGCGCGTTCGACGACGCTCACCGTGCCCTGGGTTCGCTGGTGTGGATTGAAGCCGATGCGGACGGAACCGTTCTTGGGTCCCGTGCTTCTGATGTTGACGAGCCCGCTCAACACGCGCAGTGCCATGGGGAGCCTCCGTGAAAAGGTCGGGAGGCCCGCGAATCTAGCACAAAGAAAGGCTCGACTCCATCGTCCGGAGGTGCAAGGTCTGGCGGCTGTACCGTTCAAGGCCTGGCGCGTTCGTCCGGCGGTTCGAATGGAGGCCGGGTCTTTAGACCCGGCATGCTGGTGTCGTTACGGGACATATGATGGACGCCCAGTGGAGACGAGACGTCATGAGTAGGCCCAGAACGATCGCATTGGTCTTTGTTGGAATCGCTGCGCTGGTTGCATTCGCTTCGCTCGCCGGCATCGCGTCGATCGTCACGCACGCGCAGACGCCTCCGGCGCCGGCGCCGCAGGCCTCGACCCCGCGCCCGGCCGCAACTGCCGAGGCGCGTCTTCCCGTTCGACGCGTGGTGCTCTACAAGAGCGGCGTCGGATACTTCGAGCATCTCGGCAAGGTCCGCGGCAACCAGACAGTCACGGTGGACTTCACGAGCGGTCAGCTCGACGACGTGCTGAAGTCATTGACGACGCTGGATCTGGATGGCGGCCGGGTGCTCAGCGTCAGCTACAACTCCGAGGCGTCATTGGACCGGCGGCTGAGCGCTTTACGTCTGCCGGTCGGGGAGCAGACCTCGCGCGCGGCGTTTCTCGGTGCGCTCCGTGGTGCGAAGCTCGAGGTGCGCACGAGCACGCGGACGATCGCCGGCCGGCTGCTCAGCGTTGAGCGCGCCGAACGGCGCACGGACAACACGACGTCAACGGTCGACACGCTGTCGCTCGTCACCGATGGCGGTGACATCCAGACGGTCGCGCTCGATCCCGGCGTCACGGTCCACATCGTGGACGCCGATCTGAATCAGGAAGTCAGCCGTTACCTTTCGCTCGTGGCCTCGGTGCGCGATCAGGATCTGCGACGCCTGACGATCTCGACGAGCGGGACAGGCGAGCGCGATCTGTTCGTGAGCTACATCAGCGAAGTGCCGGTGTGGAAACCGACGTACCGTCTGGTGCTGCCGGCCGCGGGCGCGACGCGCCGGCCGCTGCTGCAAGGCTGGGCCATCGTGGACAACACCGTGGGCGAGGACTGGACGAACGTGCAGTTGTCGCTCGTCGCGGGCGCGCCGCAGTCGTTCGTGCAGTCTGTGTCGCGGCCGTACTACGTGCAGCGGCCCGTCGTCGCGCTGCCAGATCGCGTGCAGTTCTCGCCGCAGACGCATCAGGCCGCGAGGGGGACGGCCACGACGGGCGTGATTGCCGGCACGGTTACGGACAGTGGCGGCGGCGTGATTCCTGGTGCGACGGTGCGCGTGACGCGAGGTGCGGCACTCGTCGGCACGGTCGCGACTGACTCGACTGGACGCTATCGCCTGGCAGGTCTCGCTCCGGGTGTCTATGACGTGAGCGTCAGCCTCCAGGGCTTTCGCACGGAATCGCGGTCCGGCGTCGGCGTGTCGGGTGGAATGGAGACGGTGCTGAACGCGGCGTTGCAGGTGGGAAGCCTGAGTGAGACCGTGACTCTCAGCGGCGCGGTCGCGCAAGGTGGCGGCGGTGGTGGCGGGCGCGGCGGTCGTGGCGGCGGCGTCGGCGGTGACGCGCGCAGCAGCACTGTGTCCGGACTACCAGGGTCGGCTCCAGTCGAAGCGCCCACGTTCCGCGCCGCGGACGCCTTTCAAGCCGCGCAGCAGTCGCAGGCTGACGCCGCGCAACTCGGCGACCTGTTCGAGTACAAGCTTCGTGAACCCGTCACGATTCGCAAGAACCAATCCGCGCTCGTGCCGATCCTCAGCGGCGAAGTCGACGCCGAAAAGGTCTCGCTCTGGACGGCGACCTCCGGGATTTCGCGGCCGCTGCGCGCGGTGTGGCTCAAGAACGCGACGAGCCTGACGCTCGACGGTGGCACCTTCTCGGTGACCGAAGGCGATGCGTTCGCAGGCGAAGGCGTGATGGATTCGCTGAAAGCGGGCGAGAGGCGCCTGTTGTCGTACGCGATGGATCTCGGTCTGCAAGTCGACAACAAGGCCGAGAGCGTGCCCGTGAAGGTGACGAAGGTCACCGTGTCGCGCGGCCTCGTGATCCAGACGACCGAGGAACGGCAGCGCCGCAACTACACGGCCCGCAACGAGGACACGGAGCCGCGCACGCTTGTTGTCGAACATCCCGCGCGCGCCGGCTGGACGGTCACCGGCACGATTGCGCCGGCGGAGACGACCGCAGCGTGGCACCGGTTCCGGGTGTCGATTGCGCCCAAGACCACGACGACGTTCATGGTCGAGGACGTCCGCCCAGGACAGACCCAGTACGCCGTGAACAACATCACCGACGATCAGGTGGCCGTGCTCGTGCGCGACCGGCTGATCGACGCGACGACGGAAGCCGCGCTGCGCCGCATCATCGCGCAGAAAGCTGAAATCGCGCGTCTCGATCGCGAGCTGGCGGCTCGACAGGGCGAGGTCGAGTCGATCACCCGCGATCAGGATCGCGTGCGCGAGAACATGAAATCGCTCAAGGGCAGCGCCGAGGAGAAGCAGCTGCTGCAGCGCTACGTGAAGCAGCTCGACGACCAGGAGAACCGGCTGGACGCGCTGCGTCGTGAGCTCCAGACGCTGACGGCGGATCGCACGAAGGCCCAGGCCGAGCTGACGCGGCTCATTGGGGAGTTGGCGGCGTAAGATTTGGCGGGTATGCGTGTCGTCTACGACGCGATCGTGGTCGGTTCGGGCGCGACCGGCGGTTGGGCCGCCAAGGAGCTGACCGAACGAGGTCTGGAAGTCCTCGTGCTCGAGGCCGGCCGAGCGCTCGACCCTGCGCGCGACTTCACGCAGCACAAGCGCGCGTACGACGCGCCCTATCGCGGCCTGCTGCCGAACGCCGCGCTGTTTGGCGCGCGGCAGCCGGTCCAATCGCAGTGCTACGCGTGCGACGAGTTCAGCCACCAGTTCTTCGTCGACGACGTGGACAATCCGTACACGACGCCGCAGGGCAAGCCGTTCCAATGGATTCGCAGCCGGCAAGTCGGCGGCCGCACGATCGTGTGGGCCTCGCAGTCGTACCGGCTGAGCGACCTGGACTTCAAGGCCGCCAGCCGGGATGGGTTCGGCGATGACTGGCCGATCGCGTACTCAGATCTGGCGCCGTACTACGATCGGGTCGAACAGTTCATCGGCGTGAGCGGCGCCGCGGAAAAGCTGCCGCACTTGCCCGACGGCAGCTTTCTGCCCCCGATGGCGATGACGTGCGGCGAGCGCCTCCTCAAAAGGAGCGTGGAGCGCCGCTGGCCGGATCGCCGGGTGACGATCGGGCGCGCGGCGATTCTGACGAAGAATCACAACGGCCGGCAGAAGTGCCATTGGTGCGGCCACTGCACGCGCGGCTGTACGACGTTCTCGTACTTTTCGAGTCCCGGATCCACGTTGCCGGCGGCGGCCCGGACCGGACGACTGACCCTCCGTCCCAACACCGTCGTCAGCCACATCGTGATGGATCGCGGCACCGGCAAGGCGAGCGGCGTGGCCGTGATCGATCGCGTGACGCGCCACGCCGAGGAGGTGTTCGGCCGGATCGTCGTGCTGTGCGCGTCGACGATCGAGTCGACGCGGATCCTGTTCAATAGCGCGACACCCGAGTACTCGGACGGTCTCGCGAATTCGTCGGGGGTGCTGGGCCGGTACTTGATGGATCACACGTGCTCGGTGATCGTCAGTGGCGTCGTGCCGGCCGTGTCGCGCGACAAGTACGCCAACGACGACGGACGCGTGAACGGGGTCTACATTCCCAGGTTTCAGAACCTGCAGACGCGGCAGCCGGCGTTTCTGCGCGGGTACGGCGTGCAGGCGACCGTTCAGCGCGGACCGTTGCCGACGACGTTGAGATCGATCCCCGGCTTCGGCGCGTCATTCAAAGCGGCCGTGCGGACGGCGGATAGTCCGGCGCCGTTCTGGATGGGCGCATTTGGCGAGATGCTCCCGCGCAAAGAGAATCGCGTCACCGTCAACAAGAACCGGCGTGATGCGTGGGACCTGCCGGTGGCGCACATCGACTGCGCGTGGTCCGACAACGAACGGACGATGGCCCGCGACCAGCTCGCGACGCTCAGCGAGATGGCGCGCGAAAGCGCTTTCGAGATCACCGCCGAAACCGGCACGCTGGCCGATCCGGGTGTGTGCTCGCATGAAGCCGGCACCGCGCGCATGGGCCGCGACCCGAAGACGTCCGTGCTCAACCGCTTCAACCAGAGCTGGGACGTGAAGAACGTGTTTGTGACGGATGGTGCTTGCTTCGTGTCGCAGGGCAGTCAGAACCCGACGCTGACCATGATGGCGCTCACGGCGCGCGCCTGCGACTACATCGTGGACGAGCGTAAGCGGGGCAACCTGTAAAGGATGCGAATGGCTGAGACGAGAGACATCAGCCGGCGGGAACTACTCAAGACGATGAGCGCGCTCGGCGTGTGCGCGACGTGGCCGGCGCGGTCCGGGACCTGGACCGAGGCCGAGCTCCGGTTCTTCACGGCCGCCGAGCTCGCCATGGTCACCGAGATCTCGGAGCACATCATTCCGGCCGATGCGCAGTCTCCCGGCGCGAAGGCCGCACGCGTGGCGGAGTTCGCCGACGTCTATGTGAGCGTGTCGCCGGACGCGACCAGGCGGGCGTGGCGAGACGGGCTGAAGGCGGTGGACGGAAAGAGCGTCGAGATGTTCGGGCGCACGTTCCGCGAGGCCACGGCCGCGCAACAGGTCGCGCTGCTCACGGCCGTCAGCGTGAACGAACGCCGGCCGGTGACCGACATCGATCGCTTCTTCGTCCGCATCAAGAACGCGACCATCGACGCGTACTACACGTCGAAGGTCGGCATCGAGCATGAGCTGGCCGGGGCGCGCCCGCGTTCAGAAGAGTTTTCCGGATGCACCCATCCGGAGCACCGATGAGGATTTCGGAGCCTCAATACGGTACAGGTGCGTGCGACTGCGCAGAATGAGGGCGTTGCCGTGGACGGCGGGCGACGCCATGAAGCCATCGCCCAGCTGGTTCGTCGCCAGGATCTCGGGCTGGCGGCCGGCTTTGAGGACGGTCGTCTTGCCGTCCTCATTGAACACGTAGATCCGTCCGGCCGCCCAGATCGGCGACGCCGAGTACTGACCCTCGAGCCGGGCGGCCCACACCACCTGCCCGGTGTCGGCATCGACCAACGACGCGATGCCGCTGTCGTTCACCATGAAGATCAGATCGTCGACGAGCAGCAACGACGGTTTTTGAGGCACCGAGCGCTTCAGCCGCCAGACGATGCTGGCGTTCGTGGCCATGCCGCGCGCGTCGGGCCGCACGGCCAGCACCTGGCCGGCGGCGAACCCGGAGGGGAAGAAGATCATGCCGCGGCCGATCACCGGCCGCGTGCTCGCCGAGAAGTTCTCGCGCTCCTCGACGCGCCAGAGCTCGCGGCCCGTCAGCGGCTCGTACGCGTAGGCGGCCTGCGACCCGAGCGAGATCAGCATGGTCGTGCCGCCAAACGTGGCGATGTGCGGCGTCGCGAACGCCTTGCGGAAGTCCCCGTCGGCCTCGGGCCGGCCGTTCGGCCCGATGTCGCGGAAGTCGATCGACCGGTTCGTCCGCCACACCGTCTTGCCCGTCGCCTTGTCCAACGCGACGACATACTGATGATCGCCGCCGTCGAAGTGCAGGATCAGCAGGTGCTCGTACAGAATCGGCGACGAGCCGGAGCCGCGGATGTGATTGCACGGAAGATCGTCGCGCGTCCACAGCACCGCGCCGGTCGCCGTGTCGATGGCCGCAGTGCCGTGCGATCCGTACGTGACGTACACGCGCCCGGGCTCGATCACCGGCGTCGGCGACGCGTAGCTGTTGAAGGGATCCTTGAACTGCGGCTGATGGATGCGAAAGACCGTCACGTCGTGCCGCACGCGGCCGGTGTCCACGTCGAGGCCGACGGCCGCCAGCTCTCGCCCATCCTGTGTGGCCGTCGTGACCCACACTTGATTGCCCAGCACGACGGGTGAGGACCATCCGCGACCGCGGATCGGTGTGTGCCACCGAACGTTGGTGGTGTCGCTCCAGGTGAGCGGGAGATCGCGGGCGTCCGATCGGCCCATGCCGTCGGGCCCGCGGAACTGCGGCCAGTCGGCGCGGACGGCCGTCGTCGCGGCGATCAGCGCCGCCGCGCAGATGAACATTCGCAGCGGTGTTCGAGCCGTCCGTGGCATCTCGCAGCGATGATAGCGCGCTCGGGACACTGCGCGTGCTGGGTCAGGTTGGGCGTGTGCAGCGCGCCTCTGGGAAGCTGGCGCTCGAAACCGATCGCTCCGTCCGCTCAGGTTTCATGCTTCGCCCGTCGGGCGCGTGCTACACGGCCCCACTTCGCAGGCCTACGCACGGCGCCCTCGAAACCTTCACTTCCTGCGCGTCGGTTTCATTCCTTCGCCCATCGCGCCGCTTCACGTCGGCGCACTGCGCACGTCCAACCTGACCCCGTGCCCGCGTGCACCGGATCACGCGTTTGCGTCGGCGTGATGTTCGTCTGGCGACCGGCACTGGGTCGGGTTGGGAGAGTGGGGCACGCCGACTTGAAGCCGCGCGATGGGCGAAGCACGAAACCGACGCGGAAGGAGCTCAGGTTTCGAGCGCGACATGCGTAGGCCGGCGGAGGCCGGCCGAATAGCATTCGCGCGATTGGGATTCACGAAACCTGAGCGGATGAAGCGATCGGTTTCGAGCGCGAGCTTCGTGAGGCGTGCCCTACTCTTCCAAACCGACCCAATGCCGGGCCCTAAAGGAAGAAGCGCCACCGAGCCGAGAAAACCGGTAGTGCTTCAAGACTGGCTCTGGTCCGACGACGGCTTCAAGCCCGTGTCGCGCGGCGCGCTCGTCGGGTGGGGCAGCTGCTACGTGCTGTTCCTGCTCTATGCCGCCGCGAACACATCCGGCTTCCTGTTCCTGGATCACGCGAACTTGATGATTCACGAGGCCGGCCACATGTTCTTCAGCTGGGGCGGCTACTACACGACGATTCTCGGCGGCACGCTGGCGCAGGTCATCGCGCCGATCCTGTGCGCGCTGATCTTCGTCCGGCGCGGCGAGACCGTGGCAATCGCCTTCTGCGCGTTCTGGGGCTTCGAGAACTTGCTCTACATCGCGACGTACATGGGCGATGCGCGCACCGCCGCGCTGCCGCTCGTCGGCGCCGACGAAAGTGACTGGGCGATCCTCTTGTCGCACTGGGGCGTGCTGCACCTCGACCGTACGATGGCCGCCTGGACCCGCGGACTCGGCTGGCTCGGCATGCTCGCCACCATGGGGTGGCTCGCGTGGATGCACGTCAACGGCGTAGCACGTCGCGCGCCACTCCCTCTTTCGTGATCGTGATGGGCATGATGGCGCCGTTTGCGTCGAACCGCATCTCGTCGATGCAGACGACGCGGTAGTTGCGATCGGTCTCGCCCAGCGGGCGCCGGTGGTACACGATGTAGTGGTTGTTCGACCCGGCCGCGTGCAGCACCGAGTGATGGCCAGCCCCCGTTGCCACGGATGGATCCTGTTGAAGGATCTTGCCGGCGCGCTCGAACGGGCCGAGCGGTGACGGCCCGACGGCGTACGCCACCGCGTAGTTCGGCCCCGTCCAGCCACCCTCCGACCACATGAAGTAGTACTTCCCGTCCCGGATGAACATGAACGAGCCTTCGACGTAGCCGCTCGGCGTGATCTCCTTGAAGATCGTGCCGTCGGGAAACGGGACGAAGCCTGTGAAGTCCGCGTTCAGCCGCGCGATGTTGCAGTGCCGCCAGCCGCCGTAGATGAGATAGAACGCGCCGTCGCGATCTTCGAAGACGAACGGATCGATGGGCTGCGCGCCGTTGTGGAACTTGTCCACGAGCGGACGCCCGAGGTGATCCGCAAATGGCCCGTCGGGCCGGCGGGCCCGCGCGACGCCGATGCCACCGACTTGGCGATCGTTCTGGATGTCATTGGCCCCGAAGAAGAGGTAGTAGCTGCCGTTCTGCTCGATGACCGACGGGGCCCATACCGCCCGCGTGGCCCAGGCCACGCGCTCCGTATCCAGAATGCGCGGATGCTTCGTCCACGTGACGAGGTCGGTGGACGAAAAGGCGTCCAGAAACGTTTGTTCGCTGTAGGGGGCCGAATACGTTGGATAGATCCAGTAGGCGTTCGCGAAGATGCGTGCCTCGGGGTCGGCGTATTTGCCGGGCAGCACCGGATTGCCGGCTCGCGATGTCTGCCCGGACGAGTGAGCGGCGGCGAGCATGACAGCCGCGATCAGCAAGACGACGCGGGAACCGTGATGGAGCATGAGAGGTGTATACCACTCCGATCGCGCCGCGAGCGCCCGATAGTGTTCTATAGTTGCAGCGCTGGCGACGTGCTCTGCCATCCGGATTCGCAAGGGGAGACTTGTCCGTGACGAAGCCCCCACATTCATTCCAGCCCAGAGCGACCGGTGGCGGCCACGCCAGACCTGAATCCGGCCGCGACGTGTTCATCGCGCGCCAGCCCATTCTCGACAGCGCCCGCCGCGTCATGGGCTATGAATTGCTGTTTCGAGCCTCGGATACGGCCGAGCAATTCAGCGGGTCCCCCGAGCAAGCGAGCGCGAAAGTGATGGCCGAAGCCATCGGCTCGTTTGGCCTCGACGTGCTCACCCACGGGCGGCTGGCGTTCATCAACCTGACTCGCAATCTCCTGATTGAGGGCGCGGCGACCGTGCTGCCACCCAAGGGCGTGGTGTTGGAACTCCTCGAGAACATCGAGGCCGACCCTGAGGTGATCGACGCCTGCCGTCGACTCAAGCAGCTGGGCTACGCGCTCGCGCTCGACGACTTCCTGCCGAGCCCGGCCAATATGGCGCTGGTGCCATGGGCCGACTACGTCAAGCTGGACCTTCCGTCCGTGCCCGACATTCCAGCCTGGGTCCGACAGATCAACGCCGCCCGGCCCGGTCCGCCGGTGGGGTTGGTGGCTGAGCGCGTCGAGACGATGGCGGACTACGCCCGCGCGCGGGACGCCGGCATGACGCACTTTCAGGGCTACTTTTTCGGGAAGCCGGCCACGCAGCGAACGCGCAAAATCCCGGAAGCGCAGCTCGGCTACGTGCGGCTGATGGGGGCGTTACGCGATCCGGAGCTGACGCTCCGGCAAATCGAGGAGCTGATCAAGCCCGACGCCGCCCTCTGCTTCCGCGTGCTTCGCACCGTGAATTCGGCCGGGTTCGGTTTGCGCGCCGAAGTGGCCTCGATCCGGGAGGCCCTCATCCTGCTCGGCCGCGATCCCGTGAAGCGTTGGGTGTCGCTCTGGGCCATGGTCTCCCTCACCGGCGCCTCGCACAGCGAGCTGATGCTCAACTCGCTCATCCGCGCGCGGCTCTGCGAGCTGCTCGGCGAGAGCACGGGCGACGAGGCGCGTGGCGAGGAAGGATTCCTGCTCGGGATGTGTTCGCTCCTCGACGCGATCTTCGACGCGCCGATGGACGCCATCGTGTCGCAGCTGCCGCTCGATGCGTCGCTGCGCGCCGCACTGCTCGGCGACGACAACCCGCAGCGCCGGCTCCTCGAGTCCGTCGTGGCCTACGAGCGCGGCGACTGGGAGACGTGGCAGCCGCTCGCGGTGAGCGCCGGGCTCTCGCTCCCGGCGTTCGCCAAGGCGTCGGCCGATGCCTTGCGATGGGCGAACGAAGCGTGTGCGCACGGCGCGCTTGACGCGTCCGCCTGAGATCGTCATGCTCGCGTGAGGCTGGGCCCGTGGGTTCCCCTCTTTCCTCTCGCGCGGTGATCGTCGTCGTGGCCGTGCTCCTCGGCGCCGCATCGCCGCCCGCACAATCGCAACAGCAGCAGCAACAACCGCCGCCCCCGCCAACGGTTTCGCGCGATCGTGCAGCGACGGCAATCGGTCCGGGTGCACCGCCGCCGGGTCAGCCGCCGCTCCCGGCGCTGCCAGCGCAGGCCCAGCAACTCCTCGATCAGTACAAACAGAACCAAGCGGGCTTCATCGAACAGCTCCGGCTCCTCCAGCTCACGTACCGGGACGCGGGCCACGCGGACGAGGCCGCTGCGATCGCCGCGCACGTCCGGACGTTGCAGCAACGGACGCCCCCGGTCACGGGGACCGTGACCGCCGATCTCGTGCACGACGGCCTGACGGGCCGCGACGATCCGATCCGCATGTCGATGTTTCGACATCGCAGTGGTGAGACGCTGAGCTTCGCGATCCGCGGCCGCGACGATCAGATCGTGTACGGCACGACGGCCTACACCGACGACTCGGCGCTGGAAACGGCTGCCGTGCACGCCGGTCTCCTGCGCCTGGGCCAGACGGGCATCGTCAAGGTCCGGATGTTGCCGGGTCAGGATCTCTACGAAGGCACGAGTCAGAACGGCGTGCGCAGCACCAGTTACGGACGCGGCCCCGGCGGCTATCGCTTCACGGCCGTGACGGTGACGACACCCTCGCGGAGCTCGTCGCTCTCGTCCTATCGCGATCTCGTCGGCCACTCCGTCACGCTGCCCGTCGTCGGGTCGGTGTCGGCGGGCGTGTGGGGATCGGATGTGTACACGGACGACTCGTCGGCGGCCGCGGCGGCGGTGCACGCCGGCGTGCTTGCGCCTGGCGAGTTTGGCTTCGTGAAGATCACCCTGCTGCCGGGACAGGACCGCTACGAGGGCTCATCGCGCAACGGCGTGACGAGTCAGCCCTACGAGAAGTTTGACGGCAGCTTTCGCATCGAGCCCGCGCCGCAGCCGTGGGTCGTGCAATTGCCCGGCGGCGAAGACGCCTCGCGCCTCGTGCCGATGAACACGATGCGCGGCCGCACGGGCACCAGCTTCATCGTGCAGGTCAAAGGCACGATCGCGGGGACCGTCTGGGGCACGGGAATCTATACGGATGACTCTTCGATCGCGGCGGCGGCCGTTCACGCGGGCCTGCTCAAGGCCGACGAGATCGGCATGCTGCGCGTCACGATCACGGCCGGTCGCGAGAGTTACACGCCCTCCGAAGCCAACGGCGTCAAGAGCCAGCCATACGGGCCGTGGGAGGGGAGCTTCCGCATCGAACGCGTGCGGTAGCAGACCGTCGTAGGGCAGACCTTCAGGTCTGCCTCTGCGCCAGACCTAAAGGTCTGGCCTACGTACTGCACGGCGTCGTATCCTCCGCTGGTAGCGCGATGCAGCGACTTCTGATGACGATGATGTCGTGTGTGCTGGGCGTCGTCCTCGCGGCTCAGACGCCATCCGTCGTCCGCACCGGAGACCCGTACAAGCGCGGCTACACCGACGCCGATTTCCCGCGCGTCAAGAGACTTGCCGACGGCGTGTACTCCTACGAGCAGCTGCGCTCGGCTGGCGCCGAGAAGTTCACCACCGTCAGCCTCTTCGTCGTCACATCGGCCGGCGTGCTCGTGGCGGACGGTCAGGGCAGCGTCGCCGAGACCCAGCGGCTCGTCGATGAGATCGCGAAGATCACGCCGCGTCCGATCACACACGTCGTGATCGGCTCTGATCACGGCGACCACACCGCCGGCAACCGCGTGTTTCCTGCCGGCGTGAAGTACTTCATTCACCCGACGTCCCAGGCGATTCTCTCGATTCCCGGCGCCGAGCTCGTGACGGATGGGACGACGGTCCGGGTGGGGGAGACCGAGATTCAGATCTGTTTTCTCGGCCGCGCGCACACGGGCGGCGACCTCAGTGTCTTTCTCCCGAAGGACAAGATCCTCTTCATGAGTGAGGCGTACCTTCACCGGATCTTTCCCGCGATGCGATCGGCGTATCCGTCGGAGTGGGTGGCGACCATCGAGAAGGCGCAGGCGATGAACGCCGACGTCTACGTGCCCGGACACGGCTTCGTCGACTCGCCGGCGATCCTGAAAGAAGAGCTGGAGACGTTTCGGAAGGCCGTCGTTCAGGTGATTGCGGAAGCGCGCCGCCTTCGGGGGATGGGTGTCGACGCCGAAGCCGCCGTGACACAGGCGAAGTTCGGCGATCTGGAAAGCTGGACGCTGCGCTCGAGTCAGGGCGCCACGGCGATTCGGCGCGTGTATCTCGAGCTCGAGGGGAAGATCAAGAACTGACATGCAAATCTCACGCGCTGCGCTCATTGTTCTCGTCGTTCTCGTCGGCATAGCCACAGCCTGCGGATCGGACACACCCCCGACCGCCTACGCGCCCTCCACCTCACCACCGCCGGCGCCGGCGTGGTCGGCGTCGTCCAGCCCGCGCGTGTATGTGTCGGACGAAACGGGCGGGAGGGTTGTCGCCATCGACGTCGCGACCGGGCACATCGCCGGCATCGTCGCGGTGGGAAAGCGCCCGCGCGGCTTGCGGCTGTCGCACGACGGCACGCTGCTCTTCGTCGCGCTGTCCGGCTCGCCGATTGCGGGGCCCGGTGTCGACGAGTCGAAGCTGCCGCCGGGTGACCGGTCGGCCGACGGGATCGGCGTGATCGACCTCGCGACCGGACAGCTCCTTCGCAAGCTCAAGGGCGGTCAGGATCCCGAGTCGTTCGATCTCTCGCCGGACGGCAGGGTGCTCTACGTGTCGAATGAAGAGACCTCCGAGATGTCCATCGTCGATGTCCCGAGCGGCGAGGTCCGATCGCGGGTCAAGGTCGGTGGGGAGCCCGAGGGCGTCACCGTCCGGCCGGACGGTCGCGAGGTGTACGTCACCTGCGAGGAAGACAACGAAGTGGTCGTCGTGAACGCGGCGACAGGCAAGGTCGTCACGCATCTCAAGGTCGGCGCCCGGCCGCGCGCCATCGCGTTCACTGCCGACGGCACGACGGGATTTGTCACGAACGAGAACGACGGCACGGTGTCGGTGATCGACGTGCCCCGGCACAAGGTCTCGGCGACCATCACGATTCCCCGCGATGAGGGCTGGCCGATGCCACCGCGGCCGATGGGCGCGGCGCTCTCGGACGACGGCGTGCATGTGTTCATCTCGCTGGGCCGCGCGCGCGGCGTCGCCGTTCTGGACGCGAGGACGCGCACGCTCCTCCGCACGATCGACAACGTGGGCGAGCGGCCCTGGGGCATCGCGGTCAGCACGGACGGTCGCACGCTGTACACGGCCAACGGACCGTCGGCGGACGTGTCGGTCGTCGACGTCGCCACGGGAACCGTCACGAAACGCATCGCCACGGGCGGCAGTCCGTGGGGGGTCGTCTGGGCCAAGAGTCCGTAGAGTCCGAAGAGTCCGAAGAGTCCGACGGTCAGGTCTGCCGACCCTACTGGAAATCCCGGATCAGCACCATGTCGCCGGTGCGCGTGCCGCGTGAGATGAACAGGCGCGTGCGGCCGGGGTTGTAGGCGAAGTGGAAGATCAGTCCGGTCGTGAACTTCGTCAGTTTGCGCGCCGGTCCGCCGGCGACCGGTTGCTCCCAGAGATTCTCGACGCCATTCTCGCTGAGCTCATACGCGACGAGGTCCGCGCGGCCTCGCTGCCGATCGGCGTGCTCGCCCCGTCCTCCGCCGGCATCCGCACCAGGCGGTCGGTGTTGGCCGTGGACATCATGTAGTAGATCCATCGGCCGTCAGGCGATACGCGTGGACCGTAGTCATCCTCGCCGTTGGACAGTGGGCGGGCATCGCTGCCGTCCGGCTGCATGCGCCAGACCCGAAAGCGATCCTCGTGGCGGCCCGAGAACACGACGAAGCGGCCGTCGTCGGGCGTGGTTGGATCCTCGGCGTACTGCCGCGTCACTTTCCGGGGCCTGGCGCCGGCGGCATCGATGCTCCAGATGCCGAGGTCCACGCCGTCTTCCGAGGTGTAGTGCACGCGGCCGTCCGACTGCGGGGCGATGCCGGAGTCACCGTCCACCTGCACGCCCGACGTCCATTGCTCGAGCGGCGCGCTGGCATCCGCGTTCGTGCTCCACAAGTGGCCGACGGTCTGCACCGGCACCGTCGCAATCGTCGAGCCGTCCGCCGTGACGCTGACGCTCATGTTCCCGACGCCGCGCGTGTCCGTGGTGATGCGTGTGGCCTCACCGCCCGGGACACGCGCAATCCAGAATTGGTGTTTCGCGCCGAAGGCTTCTCGTGCCGCGAACAGCAGGCCGCGATTCCCCGGTAGCCACGCGGTGCGGCCAACGTCGTCAAACGTCACGTCGCCGAGTGGGTCCAGCTTCCCGGTCTCTGCGTCCAGAATGACAAGCCGCATGCGAAAGCCGCCGACCGTCGTCGCCTGGGCCGTCGACAGGCGCTTGCCATCGTGCGACCAGGACACGCCGACATCCTCGAACCATGTCTCGTTCGACGTATTGGTCGCGAGCGTCCGCTCGTTGCCGCCAAAGGCGTCGGCCGTGATGATGAGCTGCTTTCGCTCCACCGGGAATTGGCGAAGGAAGGCAATCCGCTTCCCGTCGGGCGACACGCCGACCGGACCAGAGATTCCGGATGTGACGCGCCGGGCTTCCCCGCCCAGCGTCGGGATGACCGAGAGCACGCCGTTCGCATTCGGCTCGGTGCCGTCGGTCGAGACGTACACGAAGTTGCCATCGGCTGAGAATGCGGTCGCACCTTCGAAATCGCCGAGCCGAACCGTCGAGCCCGTCGCGACTTGCCGCACGCTGAGGCGCCCCGAAAAATCGCAGTACGCGACGTACTTGCCGTCGGGTGAAATCGATCCGCACCCACGAATGTCGCCACTCGTCGTGAGCGGCACGATGCGTATCCGGCTCGATGCGGTGGCGGGCGCGACCGCCGGCGCGCGCAGGAACATCGCGTACACGCCGTAGCAGGCGGCCGCGAGCGTCGTGAGCGCCACGAGCGAAACGATGCCGACGAGACCCTTCCGTCGCCGCGCTTCCGCGGCGAGGAGGGCGCCGCTCGAACGCGGCGATGCCACGGCGATCGCGGCTGACGACACGGCGAGCGTTCCGGCACTGGCGTCGCGCTTCAATCGCTTGAGATCGCCGCGCAGCTCCTCGGCTGTTTGATACCGCAGGTCGCGATCTTTCTCGAGGCCCTTGACGATGATCTCGTCGAGCCGCGCCGGCAGCGCGGGGTTCACACGCGCCGGCGCCTCGGGCGTGGTGTCGAGGATTTTCTGGAACACGACCGCCGACGTCTTGCCGTCGAACGCCGGCTGTCTCGTGGACATCTCGTACAGCACGGCGGCGAGGCTGAACAAATCGCTGCGCCCGTCGAGGTCGTCGCCGCGCGCCTGTTCGGGCGACATGTAGGCAATCGTCCCGACCGCCAGCCCGGGTCCGGTGAGGCGGCTCTCGGCGGCGGTCACGCTGACCGTTTCCGCATCGCCGCCACGCGGGACCGCAACTTTGGCCACACCGAAGTCGAGCACCTTCGCGCGCCCATCACGCGTGACGAAGATGGCGATGAAGCAGTCGCCGCCAGATTCTTCGATCGCGTAGATCGTGCAGATGTTCGGGTGATTCAGTGCGCTCGCCGCCCGGGCTTCACGCTGAAATCGCTCGATCGTCGCGCGGTCGCGAGCGACGGTGGCCGGCAGGAACTTCAGCGCCACCCGCCGGCCCAGCTTCGCGTCCTCGGCCTCGTAGACCACACCCATGCCGCCGCTGCCGATGGGCCGGACGATCGTGTAGTGGAGGATCTTCGCGCCGGCGGCTGGGCTGCTCACGCGAGCATCACTTTATCGCGTGAAGCGGTACAGCGGACCGCTCGACGCGATACAGTAACCCGCGGTGAAAATCGGGATGGGTCTCGTCGGTGCGGGCTTCGTGGGCCCCCACCACATCGATGCGGTCCGGCGCCTGGGATTCGTGGACGTTGTCGCGATTGCGGGCAGTTCTGAAGCGTCGGCGCGGAAGAAGGCCGACGCCCTCGGCGTGCCAAAGGCGTACGGCAGCTTCGAGGCGCTCATCGCGGACCCGGCCGTGCACGTCGTCCACAACGCGACGCCCAACTACCTCCACTATCGCGTGAGCGCCGCGGCGATCGCGGCCGGCAAGCACATCGTCTCGGACAAGCCGCTGGCGATGACGGGCGATGAGGCCGGCAAGCTGCTCGAGCAGGCGCGGAAGGCCGGCGTCGTGCACGCGGTGACGTTCAACTACCGCGGGAATCCGATGGTGCAGCAGGCGCGCGATCTCGTGGCGCGCGGCGAGATCGGCCGGCCGCACTTCATCCACGGGTGTTATTTGCAGGACTGGTTGTTGAAGGACACCGACTATTCCTGGCGGCTCGAGCCCGACAAAGGCGGCGCGTCGTCGGCGCTCGGCGACATCGGGTCGCACTGGTGCGACCTGGCGCAGCACGTGAGTGGGCTCCGCATTGTCGAGGTGCTGGCGGATCTGACGACAGTCATCAAAGAACGCCGCAAGCCCACCGGGTCACGAGAGGCGTTTCAATCAGCCGCCACCCCTTCATCTACCCTCGTCCCCATCACCGTCGAAGATCTCGCGTCCGTGCTGGTGCGCTTCGACAGCGGCGCCCGCGGCGCGTTTTCTGTCGGCCAGGTGTGCGCCGGCCACAAGAACGATTTCCAGCTCGAGGTGTGCGGATCCGAGGCGTCGCTCTCCTGGCGGCAGGAGCAGCAGAACCAGCTCTGGATCGGCCGGCGGGGCCAGGCCAACGCGGTGCTGCCGAAGGATCCGTCTCTGATCGACGCCGCCGCGCAGCCCTACGCGCATCTTCCCGGCGGACATCAAGAAGGATGGGCGGATGCGTTTTGCAATCTCATGCGCGATATTTACGGCGTGATCGCGAAAGGGAAGAGCGTCGGCACCGCGCGCCCACCGGCGTTTGCGACGTTCGAGGACGGCTACCGGGCTAATCGCCTCGTGGACGCGATGCTCGAGAGCGCGAAACGCGGCAGTGTGTGGACGAAGGTGGGCGAATGATGGCGATGCAGATTCGCCCGTTCACGCCACGGTGCATGAAGGTCGGCATCCTCACGGCCGCGATGCAGGAGCTCACGCCGCGGGACGTCAGGGATCGCGATCCGGATCGGGCGATTGAGGACTGGATCGCGTTCGGTCGCGAGGTGGGCGCCGACCAGCTTCAGCTCTCGGCTGCTCTTCATCCGTCCGAGACCGACGTGCCGCCCGAGGCGATGCTCGATCCGGTCGCCAACACGCTCGACCTGCGGAAGCCGTTCGATCGCGAACGCGCGCAGCGCGTGGCGTCGGCATTGTCGGCGAGCTCGATGGGGCTGTCGGACCTCGGCTACTTCGACAACATGCTGCATCACGATGCGGCGACGCGCGAGAAGAAGCATGCGTTCATGCGACGTGTCTTCGAGGCGGCGTCGCTGCTCGGCGCCACGGCTGTGTGCGGCTTCGTCGGCCGGAATCAGCAGCGGAGCATGGACCAGAACCTCCTCGACTTCGAAGACTGGTTCATTCCGCTGCTTCGCGACGCGAAGGCGCGTGGCCTGACGTATCGCATCGAGCAGTGCCCGATGCCCGGTTGGACGACCGCCGATGCGTTTCACAACAACATCGCGTACACACCCGGCACGTGGATCGCCCTGCATCGGATTTGTGAAAAGCACGGCGTCGGCGACCAGTTCCGGATTCACTACGATCCGTCGCACGCGATTCTGATGGGACAGGACACGCGATCGGTCTTTCAGTACTTGAAGGACGCCGGCTACAGCTTCCTCATCGGTGGCTTCCACGTGAAGGGCCAGGTCATCGACGCGAAGGGCGTGGCCGCGTGGGGCTACGGCGGGCAGACGGTGGAGCGCGGCGATTGGACGGGCGGCCAACCGTCGCCGGTGCCGGCCGATCAGGTCAACGCCTGGAAGAAGCAGACCGTGCTCTGCGAGCACGAGCTGCCGGGCACCGCGCGACACGACCCGCTCGCGTACCTGCAGAACCGCACGGTGGACTGGCTCGATCATCAGCTCGCCGCGCGGGAGTTGCTCACGCTCGACGTCGCCAACACACCGCTCGTCGTCGAGCACGAGTTCCCGCCGGCGCGCGTGCAAGACCGCGCCCGGCTCAAGCCGATCCTCGAGGGCTCGATCGCGTTCGTCCGCGCCATCGATCGCGCGGCCGCGTGCATGTATGCGTTGCAGCATGAAGTGCTCGCGGCGCAGGGGATTGGCGTGCAGGGAATTGGTAGACAGGCGTATAGGACCTAAGCCAAAAGCCAAAAGCCAAAAGCCAAAAGCCAAAAGCCAAAAGCCAAAAGCCAAAAGCCGGAAGCCACAACATGACCCAACCCACTCGACGCGATGTTCTCGTTGCCGCCTCCGCCGTTGCGGCGGGTCTGGCGGTGCCTGTGACTGCGATGCAGACACCCACGAAAGCTGTCACGAAGGGCCGCTTGAAGCAGTCCGTGTCCCGCTGGCCGTACTCGCGGATTCCGCTCCCCGACTTCTCCAAAGCCTGCGCGGAGATGGGGCTGACGGCGATCGATCTGCTCGACGTGGCGGAGTGGACGGTTGTGCGCGATCACGGCCTCATCTGCTCGATGGGCTACGCCGCCGGCCGGTCGCTGCCCAACGGGCTCAACGACAAGGCGAATCACGACACCATCGTGCGCGGCTTCGAGACGAACATTCCGAAGGCCGCCGCGATGAAGGTGCCGAACGTCATCACGTTCTTCGGCAACCGGCGCGGCAAGAGCGACGCCGAGGCCATCGCCAACTGCGTGGAGGGGCTCAATCGCGTGAAGGCCGTCGCCGAAGAGAGCGGCGTGACGATCTGTCTCGAGCTGCTCAACAGCAAGGTCGATCACCGCGACTATCACGGCGACCATACGGCGTTTGGCGTGGAAGTCGTGAAGGCGGTCGCGTCACCGCGCGTGAAGCTGCTCTACGACATCTACCACATGCAGATCATGGAAGGCGACGTGATCCGGACGATCCGCAACAACAAGGATTACATCGCGCACTTCCACACGGGCGGCGTGCCGGGCCGGCACGAGCTCGACGGCACGCAGGAACTGAACTGGGCCGCGATCGCGACCGCGATCGTCGAGACAGGATTCACCGGCTACTTCGCACACGAGTTCACGCCGACGAGAGATCCGCTGACGTCGCTGCGCGAGGCCGTGGCGCTCTGTGACGTGTGATGAACTCAGAACTGGCGCCCGCGCGCACGATAGTCGGCCGGCGACACTCCGAACGTGCGCCGCATCTCGCGGGTGAAGTGACTCTGATCGCAGTAGCCGGCCGCGAGCGCAATCTCCGAGAGCGATCGCCTCGATCCCACGAGCTGATCGGCGGCCCACTGGACTCTGACGTGCCTCACGTACTCGCCGGGTGTCCGGTGAAAATACCTGCGAAATGAATGAGTCAGGTGGGACACGCTGACGCCGGCGATGCGTCCGAGTTCCTCGAGCCGAGGCGGGTGGGTGAACTGTTCATGAAGAGCATCGCGGACGCGCAGCAGCCAGGGCGGGGGACCGCCGTGATGCGGCTCGCGAAAGCTGAGCCGCGCCGCGGATGTCAGCATGATCATGAGGAGCGCGTCGATCGTCAGGGATGTCAACGGATCCGGCGATCGCATCTCGCGCGCCAGCCGCGCGGCGTCAGCCCGTAAGCCCGCAGTGTCGATGAGCCGGACGTGGCCGAGCAGCGACTGGAGCGGCCCAGAGAAGTCCTCACAATCGTGATTCGGTTGAATGGCGATCACCCGCGCACCGGACCTGCCGACGTGGTTGGCATGCGGCTCGCCGCGCGGCTCGATCCAGGCGGTCTCGACCCGGCAGTTCAGCCGGCGTCCGGCGATAGCTGATTCGAACGCGCCGTCGAGCATGACCCCGACAATCGCGCGCTCGTGCGTGTGGCGCGGCACGACCGATCCCGCTGGGAACCGCACGTCGCTGATGATGGCCCGCCCGGTCTCGACCGAGACGGACTGAACGCTGCCGAGCGCAACCGGTTCATGCAGAGCGGGCATCAGCCTCGGCCTCCGGAAGGTGCCAGCTTATACAACGCGATGCCGTGGCGTCCAAGACGCGCGATCCGTCACGCCGTTACAGTCGCCGCCGGGAGGAGAACATGCGTGCACACAGGTGCGTGGTGGGCCTCACGGTCGCGGCCGTTCTGGCGCTGTCGACGTGGGGAGGGCGAGTGTTGGCAAGGGACAGTCGATCACGTGGGGCCGACCACGGGATCGTGATGTCGGCGGCTGGCGGCGGCAAAGCGTTCGTGACCAGCCCGCCGCCGGCCATCGGGACGGCGGAGTTCGCGTTCGTCGCGGTGCAACACGCCAATGGCACGGCGAGGGGGCTGTTCAGGATGGTTCGTCAGCGCGCGGGTTTCAACGTGGACTTCCTGGGGGCCGTGACTTGCATGGCCGTCGATCCCGTCACGCATCGTGCCTGGATTGGCGGCGTCGTCCTGCGCAACGATTCCGACGATCCCAATCACACGCTCGAGATCCATCAACCGGGGCAGGACGTCTGGTTCCGCGTGGTGGACAACGGCGAAGGAAGCCAGGCGCCGCCCGATCGTTCGAGCGTCTACGGATTCAAAGGCGCTGCCGGCGTGAACACCTCGGCGGAGTACTGTGCGCTGAAGCTGTGGCCCGCCGGGGAGGCCAATGCTTTCGAGTTGACCCAGGGCAACATTCAGGTGCGTTCTCGGTGAGAGACCAGCGCTCCCACTTCCGCGACGAACGTCGAGACCGGCCACACCTCGATCCCGTCGTCCGTCACGCGCCGTTTCGGTTCCAGACATACGACGATTCGCCGGACGCGGGGATGGTCTTCACGCAGATGACGCAGGCCCTTGAGGTGGTCCGCGGAGATTTTTGACGCGGCCTTGGCCTCGATCCCGACGGCCATGTTGCCGAGGATGAAGTCCACTTCGATGCCGCTCGCGAGACGCCAGTAGCACAGGTCGGCGCCGGCCTCGTGATACGCATTGGCCGCGACCAACTCGTGGAACACCCAGTTCTCGAAGGCCTTGCCGAACAGCTCGCCGCCGGGCTGCAGCTCGCCACGTCGCGCCAGATGATTCACGACGCCCACGTCGGCGAAGTAGAACTTCGGCGCCGCAACGACGCGGCGCTTCGGCCGCTTCGTGAACCCGGGCAGCCATCGGCCCAGCAGGGTGTCCTCGAGAATCGAGAAATGGCCCTTGACTGTCGGGCCGGAGACGCCGCAATCGCGCGCGATGTTGGCGAAGTTGACGAGGTTTCCGTCGGACAACGCCGCCGCGTTGAGAAAGGCCGAGAAGACGGGCAGATTCCGGACGAGCCCTTCGGCCGCGACCTCTTCCTTCAAGTAGTCGCCGACATACGCCGCCAGCCACCGGTCCGGCCGATCCGACTGGTACAGGCTCGGCAGGTACCCACGATTCAACAGCCGCACGAGATCGAAGTCTTTGCCGATCTCGCCCGCGGTCAGCCCGTGCAGCTCGTACCGCATGGCTCGGCCGCCGAGCAGGTTCGCCGCGCCACGACGAACCTTACGTGCGCTCGAGCCGCACAGCGCGAACCGGATCTTGCGACGCTCGTGCAGCCAGTGCACTTCGTCGAGCAGCGCCGGCACCTTTTGGACCTCGTCGATCACCACCTGGCCAGGCGACGGATGTGTGCCGAGTTCTTCGCGGAGGAGCTCGGGGCGTTCCAGGTATCGCCGGTATTCGTCGGCCTTGAGCAGGTCTACCCACACGGCCTCGGGGTAGGCTGCGTGCAGGCACGTCGTCTTGCCGGTCTGACGAGGCCCCCAGAGAAAGAACGTCTCGCGGCCCGGGGGCGGCAGTCGAAGTCCCCGGGGAAACATATGATTTACTTTATCATGATAATGTAAAACATTAAGTTCGAGTTTTGATCGCGCCCTGATGTGGTTCCACTGGACGCGCGCATCGTGCTCGGGGACTGAGCCATTCGGCGGATCTGCCGGCGTCGCGCGCGTCGGGGTCTGCGCCGAGGCTCGCCGGCATCTTGACCGGGCGCGGGACCACGGGGGATGATTCGCCGCCCACGCGCAAACCAGGAGAAAGACTTAGAGCCACGTGAGCGACCGGCTTTCGGCAAACACCACGCTCGGGCATTACTCCATCGCGAGCAAAATTGGCGCCGGTGGGATGGGCGAGGTCTATCTCGCGCAGGATACGAAGCTCGATCGGAAGGTCGCGATCAAGCTTCTGGCGGCCGACCTCGCGGCGAGTCCGGATCGCATCCACCGCTTCGTGCAGGAGGCGAAGGCGGCGTCTGCGCTGAATCATCCGAACATCATCACGATTTACGAGATCGATCAGTCACCGTTCGGGTACTTCATCGCGACGGAGTTCATCGACGGCGAGACACTGCGTCAGCGCATGGAGCGCGAGCGCATTCCGCTCGTCGAGGTGCTCGAGCTGGCCACCCAAGCGACGAGTGCGCTCGCGGCCGCGCACGCGGCCGGCATCGTTCATCGCGACATCAAGCCCGACAACCTCATGGTCAGGCGCGATGGGTATCTGAAGGTCGTCGACTTCGGCCTAGCCAAGCTGACCGAGGCGGAAGGCGCGGCTGGCGACGCCGCGACGAAGACAAAGCTGGTCAACACGGGCGCCGGAACGGTGATGGGGACGGCCTATTACATGTCCCCGGAGCAGGCGAAGGGACAGGTCGTCGACGCACGAACGGATCTCTGGAGCCTCGGCACGGTGCTGTACGAGCTGGTCGCAGGGCACGTGCCGTTCGAGGGCGGCACGCCCAGCGAGGTCATCAGCCTCATCCTCACGAAAGAACCGCAGCTCCTCGCGCACTTTGCTCGCGATGTGCCCGCCGAGCTCGAGCGCATCGTCACCAAGGCGCTCACCAAGAACATCGATGAGCGCTATCAGAGTGCGAAGGATCTGCTGGTCGATCTCAAGCGGCTGAAGCGGCAGCTCGAGCTGGACACCGAAATCGCACGCACCGCAACGCCTGGCCGCGGGGCGGTCCCGCGCGTTTCGAGCGGGGTCCACGCGGTGGCAGCGTCACGAAGCCGCGCGCGTCTCGCGGCGGTTGCGGCGGTCGTCGTGCTGGCGCTGGCCGCGGCGGCATATTTCTACTATCCGCGCACGCCGATTCTCACAGACAAGGACGCGATCCTCCTGACCGAGTTCGAAAACAGGACCGGCGAACCGGTCTTTGACTCGACGTTGCGCCAGGGACTGGCCGTGCAACTGCAGCAGTCGCCGTTCCTCGACATCTTCCCCGTTGCGCGGGTGCGATCGACGCTGCGGCTGATGAGCCGGTCGCCGGATGAGCCGGTCACGCGCGACACGGCACGTGAGATCTGTCAGCGCCAGGGCCTGAAAGCGTTCATTGCCGGTTCGATCGCGAAGTTCGATCGGAACTACTCGCTGACGCTGGAAGCGATCAACGGACACACGGGCGATTCCCTTGCCCTGGTCCAGGTCGAAGCCGAGGGAAAGGACGAGGTTCTCAGGGCGTTGTCGCGGGCCGCGAGCGACTTGCGCGAGGAGCTCGGCGAATCCCTCAGCACCATTCAGAAGTTCGACGCCAAGCTCGAAGTCACAACATCGTCGCTCGAAGCGCTGAAGGAATATGCGCTCGCACAGGGCGAGCAGAACGCGGGCCGGACGTCCAAGGCGATTGAGCACTACCGGCGCGCGGCCGACAGAGACCCGAACTTTGCTCTGGCGTGGCTTGGACTGGCCGTGCAGCACAACAACACCGGCCAGCCCGGTCTGGCGGCAGAGAACGCCGCGAAGGCCTACTCCCTGCGGGATCGGACGAGCGAGGATGAGCGCGCGCGTATCGACTTCTTCTACTACTCCTATGTGACCGGTGAAGTGGAAAAGGCGATTGACGTGCAGGAAGCCTACGTACGCAATTACCCGCGCGATCATCGGGGACCGGGGAATCTCGGAGCCAGATTTGCGGCAATCGGCCAGAACGACAAGGCATTGACCGTTACGCAGGAAGCGCGCCGCTTGAATCCGAATACCTCTACGTGGCCGGCCAATCTGGCGGAGGCCCTCGTCCGGCTCAACCGCTTCTCGGACGCCTCGGTGGTTTTCCAAGAAGCCTCGGCGCAGAAGATGGAAGGCATCGGGCTCCGGGAGCAGCAGTATGCAGTCGCCTTCATCAGCGGCGACGCGCAGGCCCTTCGGGAGCACCTGGCGTGGGCGGGCGGACAGCCGGAGGAGTTCAGAGCGGTCAACTGGCAAACGCAGTCGGCGGCGTTCGGCGGCGAATGGAGGCAGTCGCAGGAACATCTGCGCCGCAGCCTGGACCTCGCCGCCCGAAGCCAGGCGACGGAAGTGGCGGCAGACTATGCGGTCAGTCAGGCCGTTCGCGCGGCGTTGCTGGGCCAGTACACCGCGGCGAACTCGCTCGCCGAGGCCGCGCTGCGAAGTGAACGGACGCGGCCCAGCCTGACGGCCGCTGCGCTCGCGTTCGCGCTGGCCGGCAGCGCCGCGCGCGCGCAGTCCCTCATCAGCGAGCTCGAACAGAAGTACCCCAAAGACACGCGCGTGAATCAGATGTGGCTGCCACAGGCCAAAGCCGCGCTCCTGTGGCGCGACGGCAAGGCGCAAGCCGCGCTCGACGTGCTCGAAGGTGTGAAGCGCTACGAAACGGCCGAGCAGTTCAAACCGCAGACCTTGCGGACGATGGCCTACCTCAAACTTGGCCAGAGCGATCACGCCGCAACCGAAGCGCGCAGCATCATCGACCGTCGCGGTGAGGGACCGTTATCGATGCTCTGGCCGCTGGCGCACCTGAATCTCGGTCGCGCGCTGACGATGCAGGGCGACACCGCCGGCGCGCGAAGGAGCTACGACGAGTTCTTCAAACTGTGGAAAAACGCGGACGCCGATCTGCCCGTACTGATCGAAGCCAGGAAGGAGTACGCGAAGCTGCGGTAGGTCAGAAATTGAACCACCGGCTGACCTTGATCAGGAACGTGTCCGTCGCTGGGGCGCCGAACGTGTCGCCGAAGTCGCGGCCGAAGCGGAAGTCGGACTGCGAAGTGACGAGCTCGCGGCCCTGCTGCCACACCAGGAACAGCGCCGATCCGGGACGATATTCCCAGCGCAGGACGTTGGTCATCTTGAACGAGTGGAAATTGAAGTCCGGATTGCCGCCGTACGCGTACGGCGCATACCGGTCGGCGTAGACGGCAGCGCGGCCGTTGGCCAATTCCCTGAACTGACCGTAGGCGCCGGTCGAGACGAACGGCGCGGCGTAAATCTGAATCGACAGCGCCGGCGTGACCGTGTAGTTGACGCGCGCCGACAGGTTCACCGTCGTCTGGTCGAGCCGGCCGAACACGTAGTGCGTGGCGCCACCGCTGTCGGTCAAGTTCGTGATCCACTGCGCGTCACTGGTGTTGCGCGTGTAGTTCACCCCACCGGAGATGGCGAGCGCGGATTGCGGACGCCACGTCAGACCCGGGCTGACGTTCCAATTCATGGACCCGAGCCTGTCGTTGAACCACGACAGGTTCGCGTAGCCGGACACGCGCTTGCGGTTGTCCGTGTTGATGTAGCCCCACTGACTGACGTTGGCGTTGCCGTAGCCGCCCGGGCCACCGCGCGTCAGCCGGTCTGTGAATCCCCGCATGTTGAGGTTGACGCCGGTGCCAAAGCTCCAGTTGCTCACCAGCGTGTAGTGCGTGTTGACGTTGATGCCGGAGTACCGCAGGTCGCCGTCGAAGTTCCAGCCCGCCCACTGGTTGAAGTTGATGTTCCGATTGCGGAAGTGCTTCGTCAGGCGGTCACTGCGGATCTGAAACCAGTTGCTCTGCGCGATCTCATCCGCGCGCGAGAGGAAGCCGAGGTCGTTGACGTCGAAGCCGGGCGACTTGTACGAGACGTTCGAGCTGAAGCGGGTGCGCTGGCCGCTGATCTTGTTGACGTTGAACGCACCCGCGTGACCGCTGAGCGATCGCCGCGTCGGGTCGTACGTCACGTGGCCTGCGTCCGGCCGCTGGAAACTGTGCACGTTGCTCCGCTGCAACAGGTCGATCGACTCCGCCGAGCCGCGGATCGCCGACCCCGCCCAGTAGCCCGTGAGGCTGTATCGTCCCTTGCCGAGCCGCCAATCCGCATCGGCGCCGCCGGTGACCGCCGTGCCGGGCAGCGCGCTCAGCGCACTCGGCAGCGCGCGGTTCGTGCTCGTCAGCATGAATCCGATCCTCGAGTTGTTCGAGAACTCGCGGCTGGCTCGGCCGACCGAGTAGCTCGACACAGGCTCGACGGCCGTATCCAGGGTTGGCGCCCCTGGGGTCGCGATCACGTGAGCGTCCTCGCGGCTCGTGATCGCGTTCAGCGCGCCGACGGAGAACTTGCCGATGCGGCCGGTGAGCTTGCTCGCGCCGAAGATGGTCGTGTTGGCGGGCTGGCTTGCAAATCCACCCGCAGGCGCGCCGACGAATCCGTGCGGTGCGCGGCCGATGCGGCGCGAGTAGAAGAGGCCCGTGCACGCGCCGTCGTTGCAGTCGACGTTGAACGAGAAATTGCCGGACCCTTCGACGAAGAACGGCCGCCGCTCGGAGAAGAACGTCTCGAACGCGCCGAGGTTCACCACGGCCGGGTCCGCCTCGACTTGCCCAAAGTCCGGATTGATCGTGCCGGTGAACGACAGACCAGGCGCCAGCTTGTACTTGAGGTCGAGCCCCAGCGCGCCGTCAGGATCCGGCGACGTCGTGAGCGGACTGCCCGCCGGCACGGGCGCCGTCGTCATCTGGGCCACGGCGTACGGCATCAGCTCGAGCTTCTTCTGCGTGTCGGGCACGGTGACGCCGCGAAGGTCGCCGAACGAGGAGACATACCCGCTCGCGCTCCGCGCGAGCAGCGGCCACGTGGACGTCTCGTTGGTGTGCGCGACCGTGCGGACGATCGCGAAGCCGAACCCCTCGCTCGCGCCGGCCTTGAAGCGGAGCTGCGAGAACGGGATCTTGAACTCCGCGCGCCAGCCATGCTCGTCGCGCTTCACCGCGACGTCCCAGACCGCGTCCCAGCCGCGATCGTTGTTCGTGTCGTTGAACCAGTACCGGTCGTACTTCACGCCGCTCGCGTTCACGCCGAACTCGAAGGCGGTGCGACGATCGCGGAACGAATCGACGAGCACCGCGACCCAGTCCGACGGCGACGAGTCGTCGCGACGGGTGAGCAGGCCGACGACCTGTTCCGGTTCCGGGTCGACGGCGCGGATGGCCACGTACAGCGAGGTCGCATCGAACAGCACGCGGGCGTCGGTCGGATGCGTCGGCGCCGCGCCTTCGTTCGGATCGCGCACGACGAAGCCGTTGATGACCGGCGCCTTCGCCCAGGCGGCATCCTCGAGGACGCCATCGATCTGGACGGACATGCCGGGCGGGATCGACATCGCCTCGGCGGACGCCACGCGAGCGGGCGAGCTGGCCGTGCCGTTCGCGGCCGTTTGGGTGCTGATGCCGATCAGAGCCCCAACGACGATTGCCATATGTCCGATTCTGCGCACAGGAACACCCTTCCAAGCACGGGGGAGTACGAGCCCAGCGCTTAGACGGACCCGAACATCGGATGGGTTGTAGGAGACGGTGGGTCAGGTTGGGCGTGCACAGCGCGCCTCCTGGAAGCTGGCGCTCGAAACCGATCGCTTCGTCCGCTCAGGTTTCATGCTTCGCAGAAACCTTCGCTTCCTACGCGTCGGTTTCGTACTTCGCCCATCGCGCCGCTTCACGTCGGCGCACTGCACACGCCCAACCTGACCCCGGGCCCGCGCGCACCGGATCACGCGTTCTCGTCGGCGTGGGTTCGTGAGGCGTGCCCCACTCTTCCAAACCGACCCAGTGCCGAATCGCGTTAGCGTCCGGCAGCCGTAATCGGCGTCACCACGAACTTTCGAATCACCACGATGCCGTGATCGCCCTGAATCATGATCGGCCCCGGCGAGAGCTCGTCGTTGTCGAGTGCGCCGCCGGTGATGCCGTGAATCACCGCGTTGTCTTGAACGCGCGTGCCGTTGAGCGTCACGGTCACGCGATTGCCGACCACGATGGCTTCCATCGTCTGCCACTCGTTCGCCGGCTTGCTCGCGTTCGTGCTGGCGGGGGTGCGCCCGTAGATCGCCATGTGCGCGAGGTCACGACGCGTCGTCGTATCCGTGGCGTCGTCGAGCAGCTGCAGCTCGTAGCGCCCGCGAATGTAGATGCCGCTGTTGGCTTTTTCCCCCAGCTTGTATTCCGCCTCGATCTTGAAGTCCTGGAACTTCTCCTTCGACACGAGATTGTTCGCGCCCGCTTGATTCGTCAGCATGCCGTCCACCACGGACCAACCCATCGGGCGGTTGGCGTTCTGGACTCCGAACGCGTCGGTTGATTTCCCGTCTGCGAGCACGACTGGCGTGCCGTAGGTATGGCGTCCGTTCGCATTGCGGGCGGGCCACGCCGGTAGCCTGGTGCCAGTCCAGTTGACGATGCGCGGTGTGCCCGGCTGGGCCGGCTGATCTGCTGTAGCCGCGCGCGCACCCGTCGTGATCGTGTGCTGTCCAACGAGCTTGCCGTTTTCGAGCCGGGCACGATACTCCGGTCCGGTCGGTCGATCGGCGCGGCCCCCCTGGAACACCAGCTCGTTCGTCTCGATCTTCACGACCGCGAGCGGATTCGGATTCCCGCTCCGGTTGAGGAACATGCCGGAGAGCAGGCCGCCCTCTTCCTTGATCTCGAGCCAGTACACGTTGGCGGCGTCGGGCCCGGTGCCCGTCATGTTCCAGGCGCCGAGGAAGGGACTTGTCTGCTGCGCGACGGTGCGCGGGGCAGTGGCCATCAGGCAGAGGGCAGTGATGATGAGCGTTCGAGGCATCTTCTTCTCCAACTCAGAACTCGGAACTCAGAACTTGGAACTCAGAACTCGGAACCCGGAACCAAACGAGAACCCGGAACCCGGAACTCGGAACCCGGAACCCGGAACTACAGTGAGTAGCCCCGCTGATACGTCCGGCTAAGCAACTCATTCGCCGCCGCGTTGTTCGTGACGCGCATGGCGGCGCCGTCGTACTGGATCTTCGTCTTCGCGCGCAACGAGACGACGCCGAGCAGCATGATCTCGGTGAGATGCGAGGCGTACGCGAACGGGCACGAGATCGTGTCGCGGCCCTTGATCGCGTTGACCCAGTTCATCTCGTGCGACTGATGCGGCACGCGCGTGAGGGTTTCTTTCGGTGCGCCGTAGGAATTGTGGCGTTCGACGGGCAGGAGGCGCGGCCGCGCGCCGTACGTGTTCTGCACCATCTTGCCCTTGCTGCCGACGTAGAGCACGCCGCCGCCCGCGACGAGGGCTTCGTCGCCCAGTTCCTCCGGTTTCGGCGGCATCAACCCGCCGTCGTACCACACGAGCTTGACCGCGGGACGCCCGGCGCGCGCCGGAAAGTCGTAGTACGTCGTCGTCGCGTTCGGATAGCAGCTGCCGTCGAACGGCGTCGATACGGTTTCGATCGACGTCGGCAGGCCGAGCTGTAATCCCCACACCGGATGGTCGAGGAGGTGCGCGCCCATGTCGCCGAGCGCGCCCTGTCCCCAGTCCACCCACCCGCGCCAATTGAACGGGTGATAGAGCGGGTGGTACTCCACGTCCGGCGCGACGCCCAGAAACAGATTCCACGACAGCGTGTCCGGCACCGGGTAGCTGCCGCTCATGGCCACGCCGAGGCGCTGCATCACGCCGGCGTTGTTCCATCGCGGCGCCGCGGCATCGGGCTTGGGGGGCGCCGGGCGTGGAATGCCTTGTGGCCAGTACGCGAGCGGCCGGTTCGTCCAGGCATGCACTTCACGGACCTCGCCGATCGCGCCCGCGGCGAGGTACTCCTGGCCGCGACGGGCCTCGTCGTTCGAGTGTCCCTGATTGCCCATCTGCGTGACGAGCTTCGGGTTCGCTGCCGCCTTCTTCGCGAGATGGCGCGCTTCATGAACGGACCAGCAGAGCGGTTTCTGGACGTAGACGTGCCTGCCCGCGTCCATCGCCGCCGACGCGATCACGGCGTGCATGTGATCGGGCGTGGCGATGATCACCGCATCGAGGTCGCGCTGCTGGTCCAGCATCTCGCGATAGTCGCGGTACTTCTTGAGGCGCGGGATTTGGTCTTTGACGAAGCGCTCGCGGGCTTCGGCAAGCGGCGTGCGGGTCCATTTCGCGTCTGCCGCACGTTGCGCCTGTGACGCGCCGAAGTTGGTGAACGTCGGCCGGGCCGGCGTCGCCGGTGCGTCAGCTTGTCCACCTCGACCGCCCTGGCGTCCCTGACCGCCGGTGGTCTGCGCCGCGGCCGGGTTGGGAGGCGGCGCGTTGGCGGCATCCGTCCAGCGCTTCAGACGATCGTCGAGCAACGCGAAATCGCAATCGCAGATCGCGACGATGTTCTGGCTCATCAGCGCTTCGGTGTTGCTCGCGCCCATGCCGCCAACGCCGATGGTGGCGACGTTCACGAGGTCGCTCGGCGGCGTCTGGCCGCGGCCGAGCACGTGCCGCGGCACGATCATCCAGCCGGCGCCAGCCAGTGCGGCGGTCTCGGCGAACTCACGACGGGTGACGCCAGCCATATCAGCCTCCGGGGAGATAGTAACGGCATCGGGGAATCTGGCAATTGGCAATCTGGGAATCTGGCGTTCCGATTCCCCGATTGTCGATTTCCCGATTGCCCGATACCATGACCCACCTCGAGGTGCCTATGCGTGTCCGCGCTCCAATAATGACCGCCGCTCTGCTCCTGCTCGTGAGCGCGATCGCGCGGGTGGGCGCGAATCAAGGCGCCCCACCGGCACAATCGCCGCCGGCGACGCAGACGCCGCCACCCGCTCAAACCACACCTCCGGCTCAGGGGCAGGGCGGTGCGCCGCCCGGCCGCGGCCGCGGTCCCGCGACCTTCCCGGCACAGCAACGGCCGCTCGCCGATCCCGCGCAGATTGCCCGCGGCAAGGGGCTGTATGAAACCAGCTGCCGCGCGTGTCACGGCGCCGATCTTCGCGGCGGCGATTTGGGGGGGCCGAACCTGCTGCGCTCCGAATTCACCCTCAACGATCTGGACGGCGAGCAGATCGCGCCCGTCATTCGCGAGGGCCGGCCGCAAATGGCCCCGCTCAATCTCACGGCCGACGACAGCAAGGCCGTCGCGGCGTACATCCGCAGCGTGCTCGCCACGGCGCGAGGGCAGGGCTCACCGCCGGCCGGCCCCCGGCAGGAGTTGAACATCGTCGTCGGCAACGCCGCCGCGGGACAGGCATTCTTCAACGCGACCTGCGGTGCCTGCCATTCCGCGACGGGCGATCTCAAAAGCATTGCGACGCGGATTCCGGATCCTTTGCAGCTCCAGAACGCGTGGGTCTCCGGTCGCGGTGCGACCGGTCGCGGCGGCGGACGTGGTGGCGGCGGCGCCGCGGAGCCGGCCGAAGGCACGCCGAATCGGCGCGAAGTCACCGTGACCGTGACACTCGCGGCCGGACAAACGGTGACCGGGCGACTCGGACGCATCGACGACTTCATCGTCACGCTGACCGAAGCCGACGGCACGCCGCGCAGCTTCCGCCGCAGCGGCGATCTGCCGAAGGTCGAGATCAACGACCCGCTCGAGCAGCACAAGAAGCTGCTGATGGTCTACACGGACAAGAACATTCACGACGTCACGGCGTTCCTGGTGACCCTGAAATGACGATCCGCAAACTCTCACTCGTGTTGTCGATCGCGCTCGCGCCGGCGCTGCTTGCCGGTCAAGGTCAGGGCGGCCTCGATCCGAAGTCGCTCGTGAAGCCCCTCGCGGAATCGTGGCCGACGTACTCCGGTGACTACACCGGTCGCCGTTACAGCGCGCTCACGCAAGTCAACCAGACGACCGTCAAGAACCTCTCGCTCGCCTGGATCGGCCGCCTCACGGGCGGGACCGGCGACGGACTTGGTGCTGCTGGACGTGCCGGCGGCGCCGGCGCCGGCGGCGGTGGTGGACGCGGCGGCGGTGGCGGCGGGCGCGGCAACCTGATCATCGGCGGTGTCGGGACCGGCGAGTTCAACACCAGCGCCAACGTCTCGATCAAGGGCGCGATTCTGTCGGTGGACGGCGTGCTCTACGTCTCCGCGCCGGACAACGCGTGGGCGATCGACGCGCGCGACGGCCGCGAGCTCTGGCATTACTACTGGAAGACGCGAGGCGGGACGCACATCGGCAATCGCGGCCTCGCCATGTGGCGCAACTACCTCTACATGGAGACGCCGGACAACTACCTCGTCTCCCTCGACGCGCGCACCGGCAAAGAGCGCTGGCACGTCGAGATCGCCGACTTCGATCAGCAGTACTTCTCGACGCCGGCGCCGATCGTCGTCGACGACCACGTGCTCGTCGGCACGGGCAACGACCTCGACATGCCCGGCTTCCTGCAGTCGTACAACGCGGAGACCGGCAAGCGCGAGTGGATCTTCTACACCGTGCCGATGAAAGCAGGCGATCCGGGCCTCGACACGTGGCCGAATCTCGACGCCGCGCGTCATGGCGGGGGACAGGTGTGGATTCCGGGCGCGTACGATCCGGAGACGCGGCTCTACATCTTCGGCACCGGCAATCCGACGCCGGGCTACACGGGCGTCGCGCGTGCCGGCGACAACCTGTTCACGTGCTCGCTCGTCGCGGTGAATGTGGATACCGGCAAGATGGCGTGGTATTTCCAGACCTCCGCGCACGACACGCACGACTGGGATTCGGCGCAAACGCCGATCCTGATCGACAGCGTGATCAACGGCCGCCCGCGCAAGCTCGTCTCGACCGCATCGCGTAACGGCTACTTCTACACCGTCGATCGCGTGACCGGTGAGCACGTCGTCACGAGCAAGTACGGCACGGCCACGAATTGGGCCAAGGGCATGCGTCCGAACGGCGTCGTCGATCCGAATCCGTTGAAGGAAGCGATCGTGCCGGGCGCGCTGGTGTCGCCGACGGAAGGCGGCGTGACGAACTGGCCGCCGGCCGCGTTCTCGCCGGACACGGGCCTGTTCTACGTGCACGAGCGCAATGGCTTCAACATGCTGTATCTCACCGACACCGATCCGCGCGGGTCGATGGGCCTCGGCGGGAAGCAGCGCGACGAAGTCGGATCCTTACCGGGTTCTCTCACGGCGATCGACTACAAGACCGGCAAGGTCGCGTGGCGCCATCAATTCCCGGGCGTGACCGGCGGCGGCGGATCGGGCGGCATTCTGGCCACGGCCGGACGCGTGCTCTTCACGGGCGACGCCGGCGGCAACTTCGTCGCCTTCGACGCGACGAACGGCAAGCCGCTGTGGCACACGCGCATCGGCAGCCCGTCGAACGCGCCGCAAACCTATCTGCTCGACGGCAAGCAGTACGTGCTCGTCGCCGTCGGCGATGCGATCTACGTGTTCGTGATGTATTGATTCAGTACGTAGGGCGGACCGAACTTCGGTCCGCCTTACGGCTTCCGCTCGACGTGGTAGGTCTTGTTCACGATCCACCACTGTCCCTTGTCTTCGACCATCGAGAAGTAGTCCGTGAATTTCGCGGACGGGTAGTCCAGCTCGACCTTGACGGTCGCGATGGTGCCCGTCACGTCGATCGAGACAATGCGGCGGCGGCGCTGCGCCTCATCAGCCGCCGGCCGCCCTGACGCGCCGCGGATGTAGTCCGCCGACGTCCGTTGCATCACCGAGCCGTCCCCGCCAATCCAGAACAGCTTCGCGTCCGGATGAAACACCTTCGCGAAGTGACTGCCGTCGCCGGTCGCATGGCCTTTGAAGTAGTGCTCCACGGCCGCGCGAATGGCCGCCTGTTTCGGCGACGCCTGCTGTGCGCGGCCAACGGACGACAGAGCGGCGAGCATCAGTACGAAGAACAACACGGGTCGTCGCATCGGGACCTCCAGGGAGAGAAATGACTCCGGGAATCATTTCTCAAGAGCGGCGCCCGGGTGCGGACAATTGACTCCACCACGAATATATGCATGATGAACGCATCGTGCCTGAGGGCACGGGAGCGTGCCTATGAGAACCCTCGCCGTCCGTGCCGCAGTGCGACGACTGCGGCGCCGTCCCGGATCGACCATGCCGACGATCGCCGTGCTCGCGCTCGGACTCGCGCTCGCGAGTGCGGCGCTGTCGCCGGTGTGGCAGACCGCGGTCGTGGACCTGCCTCTGTCGCAGCCCAACCGCCTCGTCGCGCTCTTCGAAGTGAGCGGACCGCGGAACTGGACGGACACGCCGGTCTCGCCGGCCAACCTGCAGGACTGGCGTACGCGCGGGCGTGCGCTGTCGGGCGTCGCTTTTCACGCCAGTGCCCGCGAACGCGGTGACGAGGGCCGCGAATCCGTGGTGGTCGCGACGACGGCACCGGAGCTCTTACGCGTGCTTCCGGTGTCCTCGAATCTCTTCAGCGTGCTTGGCGTGCGCCCGGCTGCGGGAAGGGACTTCGAGCCCGGCGACGCGTTGCCCGGTGCCGCGCCCGTGGCCATCGTGAGCGATGCGCTCGCACGCCGGGCCTTCGGCAGTCGCGCCGCGGCGATCGGGAAGACGCTTCGCATCGAGAACGTGGCGCACCAGATTCTTGCCGTGATGCCGAACGGCTTCTGGTTTCCGTCGCGGGGTGTGGCGATCTGGACGCCGCTGGCGCTGCCGCCGGCAGATTTCCAGACGCGGCGGCAGGCGCGGATTCTTCGCGTGGTCGCGAGACTCGCCGACGGCGTGGACCTCGGCCGTGCGCGTGACGACCTGGCGCGCGTGGCCGCGGACCTGTCGCGCGAATTCCCCCGCACCAACGGCGACACCGCGGTCGGCATCGAGCCGCTGCCGGCCTGGCTGGCGGGGCCACGCCGGGAGCCGTATCGGCTCGCGGCTGTCTGCGGCGCCGTCCTGCTGCTCATCGCGCTCATCAACGCCGGGCTCGTCGCCCGCGCGTCTTTCTCCGCCAGGGAAGCGGAATGGGCCATCGCGCGAGCGCTCGGCGCCTCCGGCCGGCAGCTCGCGCTCGGCGTCGTCGTCGAGATCGTGGTGCTTGCCGGTGTCGCGACCGTACTCGCCTGGCCGCTTGCGGTCGTCCTCATCGGCGTCGCCACGCAGGCGTTCGGCGCCAGATGGGTGCCCGCCGATCTGTTCGATGTCCGCGCGCTGCTGGTCGTCGCCGCGGCGACGACCGCCGGGCTCGCGCTGGCGATGGCGGGTTCAGTCGTCCGGCTTGCATCGGGCAGTGCAGTGCCGATGAGCGCGATACGTTCGCAGAACGCGGACGGCCCTCGGCCGCGAGGGTGGGCCGGACGATGGGCGAATGCGGTGCAACTGGCGCTGGCGCTCGTCGTGGCCTGCAGCGCGGCTGGCCTCGTGCGTGGTTTCGCCGTGCTCGGCTCGGTGCCATCGGGCGTGACGGAGACCGGCGCGGTCGCGGGCACCGTCGCGCTGAAGTCACCGCGCTTTCGTGACGAGCGTCTGATTGCGCGCTACTTCCAGGACGTGCTGCCGCGCGTCCGGGCCATTCCCGGCGTCACGGCTGCCGGCGCCACCGCTGTACTTCCGCTCACGGGTGTCGCATGGACCTCATTCGTCTGGATGCCCGATCTGCCCAGCGTCCAGAACGTCGAGGTGCGGCAGCGCGAGATCACGGACGGCTACGTCGCGGCGTCCCGTTTGCCGCTGGTCGAGGGGCGCGAGTTCACGCCGGATGATTCCCCGGCACAACCCGTCGCACTCGTCAATACGGCATTCGTACGGCAGATCTGCCAGGGCCGATCGCCCGTCGGACTGTCGCTCGCATTCGCGGCGCCGGATCGGCAGCCGCAGCGCTGGCAGATCGTCGGCGTTGTCGGGGACGAGCGGCTGGATCCGCGCGACGCCGGCGTCGTGCCGATCGTCTACCGCCTGCATCAGGCGACACCAGAAGAGACGATGACGGTCGTGGCGCGCACGAGCGGGCCGCTCGCGGCGCTTGTGCCGGCGCTCAGACGCGCACTGGCCGAGGGCGATCCCGAGGCGATCGTCCTCGACGTCGAGCCACTCGGTCGCGCGCTTGCGCGTAGCGTCGCACGCGAACGGGCGGTGCTCGAGCTGTCAGCGGTCTCGGCAATGGCCGCGCTCTTCCTGGCCTGCGCCGGCCTCTACGGCGTGTTGGCGTTGGACGTCAACGGACGTCACCGCGAGCTGGCAGTCCGTGTTGCCCTCGGCGCCGCGGGACGTCACATTCAACGCGACGTGTGCCAACGCGCGATGGTCCCTGTGGTCGCCGGCCTCGCCGGCGGCGCCGTGCTGTTCTGGCTCGCCATGCGCTGGCTCGCGTCGGCATTCACCTTCGCGCGCATGGATTGGCAGACCGCGTCGCTGGCTGTCGTCCTCACGCTGCTCGCCTGTGTCGCGGCCATTCTGCCAACGGTGCGGCGCGCGTCACGCGCGAATCCGGCGTCCTTGCTCAGATCGTAGGGAGGACCGAAGCCCGTAAAACGAGGCCCTCGCGTGGGTTGCACGCGAGGGCCTTCAGGCAGCGCAGCTCTACTTGATCCGAATCGTGATTTCGATCGTTCGGTCGTCGTCGCTGTCCGGATGCTGAATGTTGACCCACGCACGACGCTTGTCGGTGGGATCGAAGTACAAGCCGGTGAACTCCGAACCCTCCGTGCCGTTGGAGGCCCATCGCCCGATGCCCTCGCCGGGATCGTTCAGATCCCCGTCTTTGTTCAAATCCCTCGCGAACCAGATGTCGTTGTCGACGCCGCCGGCCCGGTCCTCGATGATGTAGATGTTGCCCTCGTGGTCGATCGCCAGGTTGTCGGGACTGGCCAGGGCATTGCCAACCGGGAGTCCGGTGGCGAGATCCCGGGTATTCCGGTTCGCGAACACGGAAATCGTCTGGGTGGAGAGATTGATGGCGTAGGTTTCGTTGGTGCTGGTCGTCGTCACGTAGAGGATCTCGCGGCCACTGAGCCTTTGAATCTGCATGTCCTCGGGACGCTGGTAGTCCGTGCCCTTGAACGCCGCCAGGTTCGTGGTATTGCGGCCATCCAGTGACGTGACGCCCCTGGGGTCCGTGATCACCAGTGTCCCCGGCAGCGGGACGCCGGTGGCGCTGGTCAACGGCACCCACACGAACGGGCCCGTCGCGTTGGCCACCGAGCCGTTCCCGACCCGGAGGACGGAGGTCTGGCCGGCGTCGAAGTACTCCGCCCGCCCGGACATGATCTCTCCCCAGCTGGCTGCCGACGTGAAGCGGTAGATGTTCCCGCCGTTCAGCTCATCGATGAAGTACATGTTCAAGGCCTGATCGAACTGAATGCCTTCATGCGATGTGCGCGGAATGATGTTGCGGTGCACGAAGTCCGCGCCGGCATTGCTCGTGGGGCCCAGCGGGCCCAGGATCGCCGGCGCCGTCAGCGGATTCCTGAGTTCGAACAAGCGGCCGTACGGGCTGGTCTTGCAACCGAGAGCGCCATCGCACCAGCTTTCCTCGCCGGTAATCAACGTGCCCCAGGGCGTCCAGAAAGACGGGTCGAAGGCGACGTGGCCGCCGGCGACCGGACTGTGCCAGATCGTATCGGTGTACCCCGTCAGCAGGTCATGGCGCTGCACGCCCGACTGGCCCGTTTCAAACACGGTAAACAGGAAACGGCCCTTGTGCGGTCCCGTCTCATTGACGGTGTTCATGTCCCAATTGCCTGAATTGGGAGCCCCAGCGTCCAGCTGGGCGAGGCGGTTGGCGATGGATCGCTGTTCAAAGTCCGGATTGCCAAAGGTGATCGGGGCGCTCTCATCAGAGGTCGGGCCGGCCGAGCTGGCCAGCGGCGTGAAATCCGAAAAGCGGGTCTCGTTGGCCAGGAGCACGGCGCTCGCCACGACCAGACCACCCGCGGTAACAAGTACTCCGAGATTGTGAACCACTCTCATTGCGGCCTCCTCAAACGGCTCGCATCGCCCGTGATGATCTTCAGCACGGTTGCGACATCGAATGCCGACGAGGATGCTAAGGACCGCGAGTTGCCTCCGTACGTCGACGGCGTGACGCTTCTGCAAACATCTGGTGGGGATGTATGCTCACGTCACCATGACTCACCGCACCCTCTACACCCGCCGCGACTTCGGCGCCCTCACGCTGACCGGCGTGCCAGCGGCATTGCTGCTGAGCCGCATCGGCCTCGACGCGCAGACGAAGATCAACAGCGTCGTCAACGGAGTTCACCTCGGCGCGATTACCTACAGCTTCCGCTCAATCGCCGACGCCAACGAGATCGTCAAGGCCTACCAGACGATTGGCCTCGGCGAGATGGAGATCATGTCGAACCACGTCGAGGCGCTGGCGGGCGCGCCGCGCGTGCCCGGAGGCGGACGCCGAGGCTCGATGTCGGCTGACCAGTGGGCCGCGTACACAACCGCCCAGGCGGACCTGCTCAAATTCCGCACCTCAGCGACCGAAGCCACGTTCCGGCCCGTCCGCCAGAAGATCGACGGTGTCGGCGTGAACCTGCGGCTCCTCTGCTACAACATGAACGTCCGCACCACGCAGGACGCCGAGATCGAGTACGCGTTCGTCATGGCCAAGAGCCTCGGCGTCGAAGCCATCTCGACGTCCACGCAAGTCAGCATGGCGAAGCGCCTCGCGCCGTTCGCCGACAAGCACCAGATGCGCGTCGGGTTCCACAACCATGCGAACCTGACCGATCCCGACGAGGTGGCGACACCGGAGAGTTTTGCGGCGATCATGGCCGCGTCGAAGTTCCTGGGTGTGAACCTGGACATCGGCCACTACACCGAGGCGGGGTTCGACGCGGTCGCGTTTCTGGAGCAGCACCAGCCGCGCATCACCAACCTGCACATCAAGGACAAGAAGAAGTCCGCGAACGGTGGCGGCAACACGCCGTGGGGTCAGGGCGATACGCCGATCAAGGCTGTGCTGAAGCTCGTCGAGAAAAACAAGTGGGATATGCCGGCGAGCATCGAGTTCGAGTACCCGGGCGACCCGATGGTCGAGATCGCGAAGTGCCTGCAATTCTGCAAGGACGCGCTGGCGTAGGCGGGTACGTAGGCCGGACCTTCAGGTCCGGCGACGCGCTACCGACCGAGCACCGCGTCACGCGTCGACTCGAGCCGCGTCAGGATCTCGCGCGTGTAGGCCTCCTCGACGTGGAGATCCTGGAGCGCCGCCGCGAAGTGTCCGAGCACGGCGTCGAAGTGCTCGTCCTTCATCCCCTCGGCGCGCGCGCCGGCATGAACGGCCCGCAGGTCTTTCCCCGGGTAGGTGCGCGCGGTGCCGAGCAGCATGGTGATGAACATCACCTGCTTGGCACGCAGCGCGTTCATGTCGGTGCCCGGAAAGAACGGCGCGAGGCGCGGATCGGCCAGCACGCGGTCGTAGAACCGGCCCACGAGGTCCTGAATGGCTTGGCGCCCGCCGACCTTCTCGAACAGGCGGTCAATCATGATCCGCTACTTCTGCAGCGCCGCCAGCCAGTTGACGACGACCGTAATGGGCGAGGGACTGGTGCGCTGCTCCGGCACGTTCGCGAGAAACCGCTTGCCGTCCTTCGTCACGGCGTACTGGCGCCGATTGCCGGTGAAGGCGATCCCGGTGGGAAACAACTTCTGCGGGACGTCGGCCTCGAAGTCCTTCGTCGTGGCGACGGACGCCGCCATCATGGCGCCGTCGGGTGCGAGAAAGAACAACTCCCGGCTATCGTCGCGCCATTGCGGCTGGCTGCCGCCGTTGCGGGAGACCATGTATTGACCGGCCGCGACGGGGAACGGCCGGACGTAAACCTGGGTCGGGCCGGATTCGTTCGAGTCGTACGCGATCCAGCGCCCATCCGGCGAGAACACCGGGTTTTCTTCGATGAATGGCGTCTGCAGGAACAGCACGGGATTCTTCTCGCCGGTCATCGGCAGGACCCAGAGATCCCCGTTCGTGGTCGGCGCCTGGTTTGCGTACGCAATGAAGCGTTTGTCACGCGACCAGTCGCTGAGGTAATGGGTGGTGGGGGACTTGATGACCAGCTCTTCCTGGCCGCCAGTGGCTGACGCCTTCAGATAGATGTTCCACGGACCATTCCGGGTTGACACGAACGCGACCTGCGTCCCATCGGACGACCAGATAGGCAAGCCATCCTGGGCCGAATCGAACGTGAAACGAGAGGGAGCGCCCGCGCGCGTGAGGTCGAGGAGCCACACGTCGCGATTGGGCGGCGATCCGCTGTGGAGCGAGACGGCCACGCGGCGCTCGTCCAGACTGAGCGAGAGGTTGTAGTACTCACCGGGATCCCCCGCCGTGCCCAGCAGTTTCCCGGTCCGATCGAACCACGTCAATCGCGCGATCGGTCGAGAGCTGCCACGCGCGTACGCGACGAGCCCGGTCGACGACGCCGACATGGCGACGTACGCGCTGCCATCCGTGCTGACCTGCTCGGCAATCGGGAACGCGTCTGCCGTCGTCTCCCGCGTGTCGGGGTTGAACGGCTGCGCCATGAGGCTGCCATCGCGGACGAACAGCACGTGCCCGTCGGCGAACTTGGCGTTCGAATTCGAGTTGGCCACCAGCGTCGTGCTCTTCTCGTCGAGGGCGCCCACACGAATCTCGCCGGCGCTTGGGAGGAGGCCGGCCGAGAACAGATAGTGACGGCCATCCGGTAGAAACGTCGGGAAGCGGTGCGACATCTCGTTGGCGCTGGGCTCCGTCACGGGTGTCGATGTCCCACCGGCCGAGGTCACCCGGTGGAGCGGGCCGCTGGTCGTGGGCGCGAACACGATAACGTTGTCGGTATTCCACGTGCCGCCTCGCCCGTTCGGCGCGTCCGTGAGCGGCACCGGCGGGCCGCCGCTCACCGGTACCTTCTTTAATTTGCCGCCTGCGAAGAAGCCAATGAACCGGCTATCGGCCGACCAGAACGGGTACGACGGCGACTCGGTCCCTGGCAGTGGACGCGCCGCGAGCGTCGCGAGCGTCCGGATCCAGAGGACTCCCGAGTTCTGGAGGGAGGCCACGAAGACCACGTGGCGGCCATCTGGTGACACCGCAAACTGCGGCGCCTGTCCACCGAAGAGCGAGTTCTCGGGCGAGCTGATCGTGAATTGGATCGGGGCCGCGACCGGCGGCGCTTCTCGCACGTGAATGACGGTCATCGTCGCGGTGCCGAGACACACGACGCCGAGTGCGGCCGCGAGGATCCATCCGAGCCGCGCGCCGCGCCGCCAATCTGCGACTTGGTTGACGGCCGGGGCGGCGACGCCGGAGCCGCTGCCGCCGGCGATCCACTTGAGCTGCAGGAGGAGATCGTGCGCCGTCTGGAAGCGCGCGTCTGGATCTTTCGCGAGGCACGTGCGCACAACGTGGTCGAGCACTGGTGGCACGAGCGGCTGCGCCTGGCTCACCGCCGGCGGATCGTCCTTCAGGATCGCGCCGAGCAGGCTCGCCTGGCTCTTGCCGGTGAATGCCTTCCGGCCCGTGAGCATCTCGTAGAGCAGCGCGCCAAACGCGAAGATGTCGGACCGCGCGTCGGTCGCGTCGCCCTCGATCTGTTCCGGCGACATGTACTGAAACGTTCCGAGGATGGTGCCCTGCGCTGTGAGCGGTGCGGCCGCCGTTGGCAGCGCCGTCACGTACGCGCCCGACACGGCGCCGGCCGGGCCAACTTTTGCCAAGCCGAAGTCGAGCAGCTTCGATCCCGTCTTCGTCAGCATCACGTTGCCGGGCTTGAGATCTCGATGCACGATGCCCGATCGATGCGCCTTGTCGAGGGCGCCGGCAATCTCGGTGCCGATCTTCAGGGCGTCGGCGAGCGGCACGGGGCCCTTCGAAAGCCGCGCGGCCAACGTCTCGCCGTCGAGGAACTCCATGACGAGGAAGTCGATCTCCCCTTGGTCCGCCGACTTGCCCGCCGAAGGGCCGGCGGAGGCGGACGCGTTGGAGACGCGAAGGCGACCAATGTCATGAAGCGTGCAGATGTTGGGATGGTTCAGCGCCGAGATGCTCTTGGCCTCGCGCTCGAAGCGTTCACGGAACTCGGCGTCCGACGCGAGGGCAGGTGGCAGCACCTTGATTGCGACGGTGCGCTCGAGGCGGGTGTCGCGAGCTTTGTAAACTTCGCCCATTCCGCCGGCGCCGAGAGGACTGACGATCTCGTATGGCCCAAGGCGACTGCCTGAGGTCAATTCCATGTTGATGCGGGGGCATTATGGCCCAGCCGGGCGTCCAACCGGATAATCCCGCGCCAATCTCAGGCGAATCCTGTCTGTGCAGGGTTGAGTCCACCCGACACAATGCCCGCGACTCCAGCTGCTGATGCCGCTCCCCAGGGCTCTCCCCGTCGCCGCTGCGATCCTCGCAGTGCTGGTCTTCGTGTCCCCGCTGCACGGGGTGGTCAGTTTTTCTGCGCCCGAGCTGCTCGGACGTCCCACGGCAGATTCGATCACGGTGAACGTCGTGGCCGCGAGCGCCATCGAGGCGTACTTCGAGTACGGCACCCAGCCCGGGATCTACACGAATCAGACCGGCACGTTCTCCGCGGCAGCGAATGAACCGCTGGTCGCGTCGATCGACGGGCTGCAGGCCAACACCCGCTACTTCTACCGGATGCAGTATCGCGAGACCGGGACGATCCCCTGGATCGCGCGCGACGAGCACGCGTTCCACACCGCGCGGCCTCAGGGCGCCACGTTCACGTTCACGATCACGTCCGACTCGCACGTGAACGTCCTGCTGGGCAACGCGACGCTGTGGCAACGGACGCTGCTCAACATCCAGAACGACGGCTCGGACTTCCACCTCGACCTCGGCGACACGTTCGGGATGGACAACGTGACGACCGAAGCCGGCGCGCGCAACGCGTATCTCACGCAGCGGCCCTACATGGGCCTGATGAGCCATTCGACGCCCGTCTTTCTCGTGCTGGGCAACCACGAACAGGAAGAAGCCTGGCATCGCGATGACACCGGCAACCTCGCGACGAGCAAGCCGATTCTCGGCGCGATGGCGCGCAAGCGGTACTTCCTCAATCCCACGCCGAACGCGTTCTACTCGGGCAACACGGACGCCTGGCCGGTGCTCGGTGGCGACCACCTTCCGGCGGACTACTACGCGTGGCAGTGGGGCGACGCGCTGTTCATCGCGATCGATCCGTACTGGTACACGACCACGAAGCCGTTCACGGGTAACCTCGGTGGCGGCGAGAGCAGCGATCCCGGCTCCGGCGATCGATGGGACTGGACGTTGGGTCCGGCGCAATACGCCTGGCTTAAACAGGTGCTCGAAACGAGCACCGCGAAGTACAAGTTCATGTTCGCGCACCACGGGACGGGCGGCACCGAAGACTACATTCGGGGCGGCGCCAACGCGGTGCCGTTCAATGAGTGGGGCGGGTACAACGAAAACGGAACGACGTGGGCGTTCGACGTCCGCCGGCCCGGGTGGTACGCGCCCATCCATCAACTGCTCGTCGAGAACCACTTGACGGCGTTCTTCCACGGCCACGATCACGAGTACGCCCACGAGCAGCGCGACGGCGTCGTCTATCAGGCCATGCCGATGGGTGCGGAGACCGCCTACTCGTTCGGCTTCCAGCAATACAGCGAGAGCGATCCCTACACGATTCGTGTGCTGCCCAACTCGGGCCATCTGCGCGTCACCGTGTCGCCGGCCTCGGCGACGGTCGAGTACGTGCGCTCGTTCCTGCCCGGCGACGGCACCAACGGCCAGGTCGCCGACACGTACGCGATGAGCCCCGGGTCCGGGACACCCAACGCGCTGCCGACTGTCGCGACGCCCGCATCGGCCACGCCGAATCCAGTCACCGCGTCGACCACGAACGTGAGCGCGCTGGGTGCTGACGATGCCGGCGAGGGGAATCTGATCTACACGTGGGCCACGACCGGGACGCCACCGGCAGCCGTGACCTTCAGCGCGAACGGGACCAACGCCGCCCGCAACAGTGTGGCGACGTTTACCCAAGCGGGCTCGTACACGCTGCAGGTCACGATTCGTGACGCCGGCAACCTCACGGTCACGAGCAGCGTGGCCGTGACGGTGAACGCGACGCCGCCCGGGCCCGCGTCGATCGCGTACGTGCAAGGCGCGTCCATCACCAACGATGCAGGCGCGACGACGATTGCGCGGGCGTTCACGACGTCGGTAGCCGCCGGAAACCTGATCGTCGCCGCGGTGTCGTGGGGCAGCAGCGCGACGCTCTCATGCACCGATTCGCAGGCGAACGTCTACGCGGTGGCGACCACGCAGCACGACAGCGTGAACAATCAGTCGCTCGGCATCTGCTACGCCGCCAACGCGAAGGCCGGAACCACGACGGTGACGGCGACGTTCTCCAGTTCGGCGAGTTACCGGCGACTGTTGATTCACGAGTACTCGGGCATCGCGCAGGCCAGCCCCGTGGACGTCGTCGCCAAGAACTTGGCGAACGGCACCACGTCGGCGAATGCGATCACGAGCACGGCGGTGATGACGACAACGAATGGCGACCTGATCTTCGGCGCCGTGATGGACGACGACGGCGTGACCGGCATCACCGCAGGCACGGGATTCACCCAGCGGCAGTCGGTGAACAACAAGGATCTGGCCTCCGAGGACCTCGTGCAGGCACTCGCCGGCTCGATTGCCGCGACGCAGACGTTTGCTGCCAGCCATCGGTACCTCGCGCAGCTCGTGGCGTTCAAGGCCGGATCGTCTGTGCCCCAGACGTTGACGTCGATTGCGGTCACGCCGGCGAACGTGTCCGTTGACGCGGGCGCGACGCGGTCCTTTGCGGCGAATGCGCTCGATCAATTCGGTGTCTCGATGTCGCCGCAGCCGGCGATCGGCTGGACGGTGAGCGGCGGCGGCACCATCAACGCCGCGGGTCTCTTCACCGCGGGCAGCACCGCCGGCGGTCCGTTCGTCGTCACGGCCTCGAGCAGCGGCGTGAGCGGCACCGCGAGCGTGACGGTCACGCCCGTCAACGCGCCGCCAACGTTGGTGACGCCGGCATCCGCCCTTCCCAATCCAGTGATTGGCGCCACGACGACCTTGTCCGTGCTGGGTGCCGATGATGCCGGCGAAGCGAACCTGACGTACACGTGGGCGACGACGGGCACGCCGCCGGCGGCGGTAGGCTTCGGAGCGAACGGGACGAATGCTGCCAAGAGCGTCATCGCGACGTTCACGAGGGCCGGGACTTACAACTTCCAGGTGACGCTGAGAGACGCGGGCAACCTCACCGCGACCAGTGCCGTCGGCGTGACGGTGAACGCGACGCCGACGAGCATCACGGTCGCGCCTGCCAACGCGTCGGTACTCGCCGGCGCGTCGCAGGCGTTTGCGGCGACGTCGCGGGATCAATTCGGCGTCGCGCTGACATCACAGCCGGCGTTCGCATGGGACGTGAGCGGCGGCGGCACGATCAATGCGGCAGGCCTGTTCACTGCCGGCCCGACGCCCGGTGGCCCGTTCACGGTGACGGCGGCCAGCGGCGGCCTGAACGGTACGGCGGGCGTGACGATTACGGCGCCGGCGAGCGTCGCGTACGTCCAGGGTGCTGGTCTCACAAACGACGGATCGGCGACGACGGTCGCGCAGTCGTTCACCGCTGCGGCCACCGCGGGCAATCTCGTGGTCCTGGCGGTGTCGTGGGGCAGCAACGCCACCGTCACGTGTTCGGATTCACAGGGCAACAGCTATGCGGTCGTGACCACGCAGTACGACTCGATGAACGAGCAATCGCTGGCGATCTGCTATGCCGCGAACATCAAGAGCGGCGCGACCACCGTGACGGCCACGTTCAGCGGCAGCGCGCCGTACCGGCGCCTGTTGATTCACGAGTACCGCGGTCTCGCGCTTGCCGGGGCCGTCGACGTCTCGGCCAGGAACCTCGCCAACGGCACGACCGCGGCCAACGCGATTACCAGCACCGCGGCCATGACGACCGCAAACGGCGACCTCATCTTTGGCGCGTTCATGGACGACGCCGGCGTCAACAACATCGCCGCCGGGACGGGCTTCACGCTGCGCCAGTCGCTCAACAACCGGGATCTGGTGTCGGAAGATCTGGTGCAGGGCACGGCCGGCGCCATCGCGGCGACGGCGACCTTCAGCACGGCTCACCGGTATCTCGCCCAAATGGTGGCGTTCAAACGGCAGTAGGGGCGGCCGTCCTCCAGTTCTGGCATGATGCGCTGGCATAGGAGGACCGCCATGCGTCGACATCTGCCGGCCGTCGTTGCGATTCCGTTCCTGACCCTCGTGCTCACGGCGCAGCAAGCGCCGCCTCAGACCGGAGGCGCGACCGCGCCGCCGGCCCAGGGCCGCGGTGGCGGCGGCCGCGGTCAGCAGACCCCCGAGCAGCGCGAAGCGGCGGCCAAAGCGGCGCACGAGCGCGCCCAGGCATTGCCGCGCCCGATCGCCGCGCGCGACAGCGTGTGGATCGAGGAGCTGAACTACCTCGAAGTTCGCGACGCGATGAAGGCCGGCAAAACGACGGCACTCATCATGGCCGGCAGCACCGAGCAAAACGGTCCGTACATGGCCGGCGGCAAGCACCAGTACGCGATCCGACTGGTTGGCGAAGCGATCGCGCGCAAGCTCGGCAACGCGCTCATCGCGCCCGTGATTCCGATCGAAGCGGGCAACCTCGACAACCCGTACCTCGAATGGGGCACGCTGTTGTTCAGCAACGAGACCTTTCAGGCGGTGCTGCGCGACATGGCCACCAGCCTGAAGAATCAGGGATTCAAGGACGTCGTGCTGCTCGGTGACAGCGGCGGCAACACCGCGGGCATGATTGCCGTCGCGCGGGAGCTCTCCGCGAAATGGGCGGGCAGCGGTGCGCGCATCCATCACGTGCCCGAGTACTACAACTGGACCGGCCAGAACAGCGTGCGGACGTTCGTCAACGCCAACGGCATTCCGGAGAACCCCAGCGCCGATGGGGTCCACGACGAGTACGGGCTGTCCGCCGTCATGATGGTGGCCGATCCGAAAATCATCCGGTTCGACGAGCGCGTGGCCGCCGGCAAGGCGACGATCAACGGCATCGCGCTCACGCCGAAGGACAAGACGATCGAGATGGGGCAGAAGATCGTCGAGTTCCGCGCGAACGTCGCAGTGGAAGCGATCAAGAAGGCGATTGCGACTCAGGCGCCGGCTCCGGCCCCGGCTGCCCAAGCGCCGGCCGCCGCGGCGGCGCCCCCGGCGTCGGCAAACCCAAGGTTCGGACGATGGAAGTTGAAGCCCGCCCCGGACTCGACCAGTACATCGACGAACGTCATGACCTACGAGCCGTTTGGCGGCACCGGCATGAAAGTCGACGTGACCACCACCAACGCCGCCGGCACCGCAACGTCCTGGGGCTACAACACGATGTTCGACGGGAAAGAGCTGCCGGTGACTGGTCGCACCGGCACGACCCACGCCATCGTCCGCATCGTCAACGACAAGATCAACGAGATCATCTACAAGAACGGCGACCGCGTGACGCAGCTGCTGGTCAACGTGCTGTCAGCGGACAGCAAGACGATTGAAGTGACGTATTACTCGGCCCAACAAGACGGTACGACGAGGGTCACGAACGCGACGTACGAGCGGATCCAGTAGGGCAGAATCCGACATGAACTTCATGTCAGCTCTTGTGCCGTTCGCGCCTCCGCGTGAGTGAAGCGCACCGTTGGCGATCGGAACCCTGCGGCAGCTGTCCAACTGATGCGTCACTGATAAACTCTCGGTGCCCTTATGCGCCGATGGTTGGCTACTGTCGTGCTGTGTCTCGTCGCCGTGCCGGTGTGGGCGGACCTGCGCGCGGAGATGGTCGCGTCGGGATTCGCGCGGCCCATCGCGTTCGTTCAGGATCCGACCAATCGCCAGGTGTTCTTCGTCGTTGAACAGGGTGGCCGCATCCGGACGCTGGTGAACGGCGTCGTCGCAGCTGATTTTCTGGATCTGACGCCGTTCATCGTCTCGAACGACGAGCGCGGGCTGCTCGGGCTGGCGTTCGCGCCCGACTACGCGATCAGCCGCCGCTTCTTCGTCAACTTCACGAATCTCGCGGGCCACACGGTGATCGCGCGATTCGAGCGCAGCGCCGCAGACCCGCTCGCCGCCGATCCCGCGACGCGTTTCGATCTCGTCTGGCCCGGCGGCAACGCCTTCATCGTGCAGCCGTTCGAGAATCACAAGGGCGGCAATATCCTGTTCGGCCCCGACGGCTTTCTCTACATCGGCATGGGTGACGGCGGGGCCGGCAACGATCCGCAGCATCGCGCGCAGAACCCGCAGTCGCTGCTCGGCAAGATGCTCCGCATCGATGTCAGCGTTCTGGACTCCGACCCCGAGGGGTACGACATCCCGCCCGGCAATCCGTTCTCGCTGACCCTGGGCGTGCTCGCCGAGATCTGGTCGTTTGGTCTCCGGAACCCGTGGCGATGGAGCTTCGACAACCCGGCGCTCGGCGGAACGGGCGCGATGCTGATCGGTGACGTCGGGCAGAGCGCCTTTGAGGAGATCAGCTTCGAGCCGCCGGCCACCGGCGGCCGCAACTACGGCTGGCGCAACCGCGAAGGTGCGCACCCGACGCCCGGGGTGCCGGCGTCTCCGGGACCGTACCTTGGCGCCGGCCCGCTCATCGATCCGATCTTCGAGTACGGCCGCACCGTCGGGACCACCGTCACCGGAGGCGTCGTGTATCGCGGACGCGCGCTCGGCGACTTCTATGTGGGCCGGTATTTCTTCGCGGATTTCGGGTCGAGCCGCATCTGGTCGTTCGCGCTCGTCGTCGATCTCGGCACCGGCACCGCCACCGCCACTGACCTCATCGAGCACACGGCGGCGTTGGGCGCCGCCGCGGAGAATGTGTCGAGCTTCGGCGTCGATGCCGACGGCGAGATGTACCTCGTGAGTTACGGCGGCACGATCTCGCTCGTCGTCAACGAGCTCACGACGAATGGATCGTTCGCGTTGGGACTGGACGGCTGGGCGACCTGGGGCGCGCCGAACCCCGGCGACTTCGTCGGCGACGCCTCGAGCGGCGTCATGCAGTTCTTCCGTCAGCCGGCGGCCGTCGGCACCACGAACCAGGCCGTCATCTTCCAACCCACCGGCGCGGTCATTCCGGCGAACATGCCGATTACGGCCAGCCTGCGGCTCGGCAACAGCAGCACGGCGCGCAAGCGCGTGGCCGTGCTCGTGCACAACTTGAGCTTCAACGACCTGTTCGTGTGCTCGTTCTGGATCCCCGCGGGCGCGCCACTGCGCCTGTATCAGGTGCGAACGCACACCACGGTGCCGTGGACGAACGCGACGATTTCCGTGTACGCGGCGACCGAAGGGCAGGACGGCGGCTTCTACTTGCTCGACGACGTCACGCTCAGGATGGACGCGGCCGGATCGACGACCGTCACGACGTGCGCGGATCCCGACGCGCCCGACCCCATCGCCAGCGGTCCCGGCCCGGAGATCCTGTCAAACGGCGACTTCTCGTCGGGACAGGTGCCGTGGACGGTGTTCGGCCAGATCAACTTCCGCTTGTTCGGCGGTGTCTTCGAGTTCGTGCGGCCGGCCGGCGATCCGGCCGGCGTCGTGTATCAGGAAACCAACGTGTCGGTGCCGTCGCGCAGCATCGTCACCGCGCGGTTCGATCTCGGCAACAGCAGCACGGTGCGCAAGCGCGTGACGGTGCTGCTCCGCGACCGCGACTTCAGCGATCTGGCCGCCTGCACGTTCTGGCTGCCGGCCGGCCAGGCCCTGATGACGTATGAGATTCGCGCCTTCGCCACGCGCGCGTGGGTGCAGGCGAGCCTGTCGGTCTACGCGGCGACGGTCGGACTCGAGCCGTGGATTCGGCTCGACAACGTCTCGCTCCGGCCGACGCCGTCGCAGCTCATCGCCGGCACGGACTGCCTGGAGCCCGGCGCCGTGGGCCCGATCGCCCATCTGAGATTCGGCCGAGCGCCAGTTCGCTAGAACTTCTTATTCTGAAGAATCTGACATTGAGCGGCCGATCGCTTCATCCGCTCAGGTTTCGAGAATTCCCATCGCGCGACTCCTACTCGGCCAGTCTTCGCTGGCCTACGGAGGTCGCGCTCGAAACCTGAGCTCCTTCCGCGTCGGTTTCATGCTTCGCGCATCGCGCGGCTTCACGTCGGCGTGCCCCACTCTCCCAACCCGACCCAGTGCCGGTCGCCGCGTGAACACCACGCCGACGCGAACTCGGGTCCGGTGCGCGCGGGCGCGGGGTCAGGTTGGGCGTGTGCGGACGGAGCGATCGGTTTCGAGCGCCAGCTTCCAGGAGGCGCGCTGTGCACGCCCAACCTGACCCACGACCGACATGAGCTTCATGTCGGCTCTTGTGGGCGTCATCTTTTTTTAGCTGCTCGCGGGGCCCCACCCCCGCTCGCTCCGCTCAGCGCCGCTCCTGTAACGTCGCGGGCTTCGCGGACCTTTACTTGCACGCCGCGCAGCGATTGTTGTTCTTCGCGCCCATGCCTTCGAGCAGCTTGATCGTCTCGGGGAACGGCTGCGTGCGCTGTTCTGGACTGTTGGCCATGTCGACCGTCGTCTGGCCAGCGCGGTTGACGACCATCACGTCGGCGCCGCGCGAGACGAGGTACTTGATCATCGCGTTGTCGCCGCGCGCCGCGGCGTGATGGAGCGCCGTGAAGCCGTCGGCGTCGCGCACGTTCACGTCCACCTTCAGCTCTTCCAGGAAGTACTTCGCCGCCGGGATCCAGCCGTCGGGAACATGACGGTGTTGCTGCGCGACGCGTGAGGTGCCGTAGCCGACGCCGCTCGCGGCGTGGAACGGCGGCACGTGCGGTCCGCCCGCGGGCGCCGCGTTCAAGCCGGACGGATCGTTCGGCCGCTTGGCGACGCCGAACGTCATCGTCGGAATGCTGGAGTCGCCGCCGTAGCGTACGAGCAGGCGCATCGCATCGACGTCGAGCGCGTAGGCCGCGCGCCAGAACGGCGTCGCGCCCGTGAACTCCACGCCCATACGCCCGGTGTTGTACGACGCGTACCAGATGTGCGAGCGCGTTCGCGCGTTTGGATCGGCGCCCGCCTCGAGCAGCGCTTCCATCATCTGGAGGTAAGACGTCTTCTGCTGCGTGCCGGCCGTCGGCTGCGGATACCACGTGCGCAGCGCCCACTCGCTGTTGACCACGGCGAAGAGCGGCGCCACGCCGTCGTCGCTCGCCAGATTCGGATTGGCGCCGCGTGCGATGAGCGCCATCGCGATGTCGTACTGTCCGTTGAGCACCGCGACGAGCATCGGGCTGGAGCGGTCGCCGTCCGTCGGACGGTTGACGTCCGTGCCGGCGGCGAGCAACAGCACCGCCGCGCTCGCGTATCCGTCACGCACCGCGTAGTGCAGCGCGGTGAACCCGCCTTGCTTGCCAATCTGCTCGATGTCCGAGGGCCCGCGCGCGCCGCCTGCCCGGCCACGCCCCGGCGCCTGGGGGATGTCGGGGTCGTTGGGATCGAACGGCGTGAGAGCCGCCGCGCCTCGCCCGCCGCCCGCGCGAGCGCCGGCAGTTGCCGCGCGACCCTGGCCGCCCCCGACTGGATCGTTCAGGCCGCCTGAGGGGATCACCGCGCGTCCGGTCGTCGCCGCAATCTCACGATCGCGCACCTGCCGCGCGGCGTTGTCGGCCGCGGACCGTTGCGGATAGTCGATGACCTTCGTCGTGAGTCCCGGGGTCGCCCCCTTCGCCAGCAGCACTGTGATGGCGTCCAGGCGGTTTTCCGAAACCGCGAAGATGAGCGGCGTGCGGCCGTGGGTGGTGTCCTTGGCGTTGACGTCGGCGCCGCGATCGACCAACACGCGGACGGCCTCAGGATTGCCGGCTTGCGCCGCGAGATGAATTGGCTGCACGCCGGTGGTCGTGACGGCCGTCGCAAGGCTGCCGGCCTGGAGCAGTCGTGTTACGACCGCCGCGTGTCCACGAGAACTGCCGAGGTGAAGCGGCGTGTAGCCGCCGAGCCGCGTCATTGGCTCCGTCTTCGCTTTGGCGACGAGCAGCACGTTGGCCGTCTTCAGATCGCCGTTGAGCGCGGCCCAATGGAGCGCCGTCATGCCGTCGGCTTGCGGCGCGTTCACATCGGCGCCCTGACGCAGCAGTGTCTGCACGGCCACAGTGTCGCCCTTCATCGCGGCGTCGGCGACGGGAGACCGAACGGCTGCGTGCGTGGCGGTCAGCGCCAGAGTCAGAGTCAGGGTGGCGAACAGGGCGCGTGTCTTCATAACGCGAGCTCCCCAGTGCTGTCGCCGAACGACTGAATGTCGGTGATCCCGAGTCTGTGCATCACGGTCAGCATCACGTTCGCCATGGGCGTGTCGTTCGCGGCCTTCACGTGGAGGCCGCCCTCGAGCGCGCCGTTGCCCTTGCCCAACACAATCAGCGGGCAGTTCCGGTGGTTGTGATTGTTGCCGTTGGCCATCGGCGAGCCGTAGAAGATCAGCGTCTTGTCGAGCAGGTTGGCGTCGCCTTCGGTCGTCGCCTTCAGCTTCTCGAGGAAGTAGGGCAGCAGCGAGACGTGGTGCTTGTTGATCTCGCTGAACTGCCGGATTCGATCTTCGGCCGTGCCGTGGTGCGACGCGTTGTGGAACCCGGTCTCGATGCCGCTGCCCGGATACACGCGGCCGGAGCCGTCGCGCCCGAACTTGAACGAGAACACGCGCGTCGTGTCCGACGTGAAGGCGAGCAACTGCAGGTCGAACATGATCTTCACGTGCTCCTCGAACGAGTCCGGCACGCCGGCCGGCGCGCCGGGCAGCTCACGCGACTCGCCGCTCCGGTTGCGCGCCTCGATGCGCTGGATGCGCTGTTCGACTTCGCGGATGTTCGTGGCGTACTGATCGAGGCGCTGCTGATCGGCCGGTCCGAGCGACCGGCGCACGCCCGCCATCTGCTCGAGCAGCATGTCCAGGATGCTGCGGTCGGTCGCGCGCAGACGCGCGCGCTGCTCCGCGGTGCCGCCGGCGCCGAAGAGCTGCTCGAACACCATGCGCGGGTCGCGCACCATCGGCAGCGGCCGATCGGGCGCGGCCCAGCTGATCGTGTCCGTGTAGACGCACGCGTAGCCGTACGCGCATCCGCCCGACTGATCGACCGGCTCGATGCTGAGCTGCATCGACGGCACCGGCGTGTCCTGGCCGAACTTCTTCACGTACATCTGGTCCATCGACGTGCCGACGCGGACGTCCGATCCCTCGGTCAGCTTCGGGTGCACGTGCGTGTACATCACGGCGCTCGATCGGAAGTGATCGCCGCCGACTTCCGACGGCGCGTGCGCCTCGGCCATCCGCGCGTCGGTGTTGCTGACGATGGTCAGATAGTCGCGGTAAGGTTCGAGCGGGCTGAGGCTGCTCTTGCTGATGTCGAAGGCCCGGCCGGTGGCGGCCGGATTCCAGAAGTTCTGCGTCGCGCCGAACTCACTGCAGCCGGCGGCGCCATGCACCTGCTCGATGCACACGAGGCGCGTGCGGCTGGCCGCCTTGCCCGCGGCCGTCTGCGCGAAGAGCGTACGCGCCGGCAGCATCGAGTCGAACAACGGCAGCGCGATCGTGGCGCCCAGGCCTCGCAGGGCCGTGCGCCGTGACATGTGTTTGCCAGTCAGAAACATAGCTGTCTCCTACTCCGCTCGTGCCGTTCGGAACGCTGCGCTCTTCGTCACACCCAGAATCAGGTCGGCCATCCGGTAGTTGTTCACGCCGGCGTCACGCACGATCCGCCGGATCGTCGGCATGTCGTAGTGCTCGACGCGGCGGCCGAGCGCGTACGACATGAGCATCTCCGTGAAGTGCGAGATGACGACGTCGGAGCGCGTGAGGAGCGCCGCGCGCAGGTCGGCCACGCCCGCGAGCTTGGTGCCGTCGTACAGCTCGCCGTCGGTCTTGACGGCCACGCCACGATCCTTGATCCGCCACGCGCCCGTGACGTCGTACTGATCGAGCGCCAGACCGATCGGATCGATGACGTTGTGACACGAGCTGCAGAGCGCGCTCTCGCGGTGCATCGCCAGCTGCTCGGCCACTGACAGCAGCCGGCCGTTGACGGCCTCGCCGGCCTTCTCCAGTTCCGGGACGTTCGGCGGCGGTGGGGGCGGCGGACTGCCGAGCAGCACTTCCAGCACCCACTTCCCTCGGAGCACCGGCGACGTCCGGTTGCCATGCGATGTCAGCGTGAGAATGCTGCCGTGTCCGAGCAGGCCGCGCCGCGTGTCGTCCGGGTACGAGACCTGGCGGAATGCCGGCCCGCTCACCCCGGCGATGCCGTAGTGCCGCGCGAGCCGCTCGTTGACGAACGTGTAGTCCGCCGTGAGCAGCTCCGTCACCGGACGATTCGCGCGCACGATGTGGTTGAACAGCAGCTCGGTCTCGCGCGCCATCGCCTCGGCCAGCGTCTCGTCGAAGTACGGGAACGCGAGCGCATCCGGTTCAACCTTGCCGAGATCCTGGAGCCGCAACCACTGCGCCGCGAATCGCGTGGAGAGCGCCTCCGATCGCGGATCGGCGACCATCCGCCGGACCTGCTGCTCGAAGACCGCCGGCGTCCCTAGCGTGCCCCGTGCCGCGAGATCGATCAGTGGCCGGTCCGGAATCGTCCCCCACAGAAAGAAGGAGAGGCGAGAGGCGAGATCGACATCGCTGATCCGGTAGATCGCGCCGGGCTTCACGCCGGCCGGGACTTCCTCAACGCGGAACATGAAGTGCAGGCTCGACAGGATGCCTTGCAGGGCCGTGCGGATCCCGCCGTCGAAACCACCACCGGCAGCCGTGCCATGTTTGTACAGCGGCATCAGCTCGGACACGTCGCGTGCCGACGCGGGCCGCCGGTAGGCGTTGGTCGCCAGACGGCTGATGATTTGCTTCGCGCAGATCTCAGCGTCGTTGGCGCTCTTGGTCGGCGCGCACGTGAAGATCTTGCGGCGCGTGGCGTTGGGGGACACACCCGTCGGATCGAATGGGCCGACGACGGCGAGGTTGCGAAGGTGGGGCAGCGTGGTGACGCCGTAGCCAACGCCGATCTGCGTATCGGCCAGCGTATGGTCGATCGGCTTGATCAGGTCGTCCTCGGCGCCCTCGAACTCACGGACGAACGTCGCCGCGACGCTGTGCGGCCCGGCCTTCACGGGAATGGGCTCCGTCGTGACGGTGAGTCCGCTCGGATCGGACTCGGAGAGCCAGCGATCGACCTTGACCAGCGCCGCGCGCTCGCCGTCGATGGCGACCTCCATCTGGATGTTGCCGATCGTCCGTCCGAACAGCGCGCCCGTCGGCTCGCCGTGGAGCAGCAGCTGGAACTTGTACTTGCCGTCCGCCAGGAAATTGTGGGTGACGACGGTACCGCCACGCGTGCCGAACGGCGCACCCTCGACGCGGTGTTTCTGCGACTGCGTCCTCGGGACGTCGTACGTCGTCGAGCCCGGATCGGCCGACGGGTCGCCGACGGCGGCGCGGCTGACGTACGCCGCGGCGCGCAGATAGCCCTGCATCACCGTCGCCGACGGCATCTGGACGTCCGCGATGTTGTCGAAGCTGTTGCTGATCGTGTCCGCGGGCAGATAGGCGGTGACGTCGAGTTGAATGCCGAGCAGCGCCTTGACCGCGGCCGCGTACTCCGCGCGATTGAGGCGCTGGAACGACCGGCGTCCAGGGTTGGGCGTGGCCGCTGCCGCATCGAGCGTCGTTTCGAGCGCGTTCACGAGGGCCATACGAGTCGCACGGTCCGGCTGGCGCGCCGTCTTGGGCGGCATCATGCCGGCGCGCAGCTTGCGCACCATCTTCTCGGCGATGTCGCCCCGCTCGGCGGCGTGCGCGACGTCGAACGTCGCGAGCGAGAGCTCACCCTTGCGCGCGGTGTCGTTGTGACACGGTCCGCAGTACTGGCGGATGACGTCGTTCTGCGCCTGCGCCGACGGCGCTGTGCCAGTCGTTGTCGTGCGTGCAGGCGCCGTCGTACCCTGCCCGAGGTCGGCGGACACGGTCAGCGCGGTAACGAACAGGGCCGCGACGACGGCAAAGGCGAGTTTCTGCACCCGGTCTCTCATTATTTATCGACAAAACTACTCCTCCGGATCACGCTTGTCAGCCAGAATCTGGGCCGGTCAGGTCTTTGACGTAGGGCGGACCGAACTTTGGTCCGCCAGATCGTGTCGAATTCCACGCGCTCATTCGACTAGGTACCGCAGGAGGTTCGCGCGATGACGGCAGTGCTGCTCATGATGTGCATTGGCTGGACGGCGCCGCAGACCACGGCGATCGACCGGCTTGCCGGGCGATGGACTGGCGCCGGGACGGTCAACGGCCAGGCGGTCCGGGCTCAGGCGGAGTTCGATCGCGTGCTCGCAGGCCGCTTCACCCGGCTGCAGTATCGATTCAACACCGGCGATCGACTGCTGTTCGAAGGGCACGCGTACTACACCTGTGACGCGGCGAAGTGCCGCGGCAGCTGGTTCGACTCGCAAGGCAGCCTTCACGTCCTGACCGGCACGCTTACTGCCGACGCGCTGACGTCCGAATGGGGCGACGGCACGACGCCGCGCGGCCGCACCGAGTACAAGCTCACCGCCGCGACGACGCTGGTCGTCACCGATTGGATTCGAACAGCCGCAGGAGACTGGCGCGAGTTCGGGAAGGTGGAGTACCGCCGGGAATAAAACAAAAAAGCACACCTCTATGGTTTGCTTTTGTGCTTTCGCTCGTTCTTGTACTGCTCCAGCTCTTCCAGCGACCGCGGCCAGTCCTCTTTGAGCAGCCGTGACAGCGCGCGATCGGCCAGCAGCTTTCCACCTGTCTGGCACTTCGGGCAGTAGTTGGCCTCGTTCGACGCGTAGCGGATCCGCTGAATCGGCGTGCCGCACACCGGACACGGCTTGCCGTAGCGCCCATGCGCGGCCATGCCGTCGCGGAATGCCGTGACCTTCGTCGGGAACTGGTCACCGGCGCCGGCAATCAACGCGTCACGCCACGTCGTCAACACGCGCACGGCGGCTTCGTGCAGCCGGACGATCTCATCCCGCTGAAGCCCGCTCGTGAGCTGCATCGGCGACAGCCGCGCCGCGTGAAGAATCTCGTCGGAGTACGCGTTGCCGATGCCGTCCAGGAGCCGCGGGTCGGTGAGGGCGCGCTTCAGCGTGTGGTTCTCCGAGGTGATGGCCGCGGCGAATTGGTCGACCGATGCGGCGAGGACGCTGAGCCCGCCAGGATCGAGCGCGGTGAGCGCCTGGTCCCCACGCACCACATGGAGCGACGCGCGGCGTTTGGCCCCGGCCTCGGTCAAGAGCAGCGTTCCGGTGGGGAAGTCGAACGCCGCCAGCCCGATCCTCGCGGGTGGCGCAGTGCCGGGCGTTCCCCACCGGAAACGTCCCGCAATCATCAGGTGAATCACGACCGACAGACCGTGGTCCAGGCGCCAGACAATGCGCTTGCCGAGTCGCGCGACGCTCTGGACCGTGCGCCCCTCAATCTCGCGCACCGGCGGATCGACTGTCCGGAGCAGGAACGGGCTCGCGATGCGGACTCGTTCCAGCCGCTGCCCGACGATGCGTGGGCCGAGCGCGTGGAGGTAGAGCTCGACATCCGGGAGTTCGGGCACCGGGGCTATTGTGACGCTGCCGGGCGGCCTATAATCGGGGCTCGCCGGAGGGCTGAATCATGAGACGAGCACATGCGCAGATCATCGCCGCGACGCTGCTCGTCCTCGTGTCGGCCGCGGCGTGCAAGAGCGTTCCCGTCACGGGCGGTGGCACGCAAGGCGCGGCCGCGCGCCCCAGGATCTACCAGCCCGCTGCCGCGCAGCGCGCGCTCGGCATTTATCAGCCGTGGAGCGATGGCGACGTCGAGTTCATGAGCGGCATGATTCCGCACCACGCGCAGGCGGTGGTCATGGGTGGCTGGGCGCCGACGCGCGCCGCTCGCAAGGATCTCCAGATCTTGATCGAGCGCATGGTCGTGTCGCAGGGTGACGAGATCGCGATGATGCAGCAATGGCTGCGCGACCGCGGCCTGCCGGTGCCGGATGCGAAGGCTACGCGCCACAAGATGAAGATGATGATGAACGGCGTCGAGACGGAGCACGAGATGCTGATGCCGGGCATGCTGACCGACGACGAGATGGCCGCGCTCGAGAAGGCGCGAGGTCCGGAATTCGATCGGCTCTTCCTCATCGGCATGATCAAGCACCACCAGGGCGCGATCGACATGGTGGACAAGCTCTTCAAGTCGTACGGCGCCGCGCAGAGCGACGACATCTACAAGTTCGCGTCGGACGTGCACGCCGATCAGGAAATCGAAATCGAAGTCATGAAGAACATGCTCGCCGGAGGCGGCATGTAGAGACCGGGCAGTCGAGAGTGGAGGCCGGGTCTGTAGACCCGGCATGGTTGGATGGAGTCCCCTATGAAGAAGAATGTGCTCGTCGGGCTTGCGATAGGACTGTTCTTCGCTGCGTCGTCGTGCGGGCCGAAGGATGCGCCGGCGACGCCGGCGCCAGCAACGACACCGGCTGCGGCGACGCCACGGCCGACGCCTCCGCCGGCGGCACAGCCGCCGGCCACGACGCCTGCGGGTGCGGCGACGACGCCGCCCGCGACTGGAGCTGGAGTTGGAACCGGCGGCGCGGCCACGGCGGCCGGAGCCGGGGGTAATGCTGCCGCAATTGCCGGCGAAACGACGCCGCCGGCCGGCGGGCGCGGACGCGGCAA
>Ga0137427_10000040_pt1 | contig 65198 bp, 52 predicted proteins | sample EasRivERMZT700_2_FD_102309 | JGI IMG/M metagenome (GOLD analysis project Ga0137427, IMG submission 102309) | Soil microbial communities from meander-bound floodplain in the East River, Colorado, USA - East River MetaG ERMZT700_2 | ecosystem: Environmental > Terrestrial > Soil > Floodplain ...
GGAACGTTTCTCGGTTCGGCTCGATGCGCGGAGTTCGTCACGCCGGCGGGACGCGAGCGCGCGCTGCGTAATCTCCAGCAGCGCGGCATCCAGGGAGTGGTCATCATTGGAGGCAACGGGTCTCAGCAGGGAGCCTACGCGCTATCGCAAATGGGTATGCCCGTGGTTGGCGTCGCCTCGACGATTGACAACGATCTCTACGGATCCGACATTACGATCGGTGTGGATACAGCGCTCAACATTGCACTGGAATCCATCGATCGCCTCAGAGTCACAGCATCTTCGCATCAGCGCGCACTTCTCGTCGAGGTCATGGGCCGGCATTGCGGCTACCTGGCATTGATGGCCGGAGTCGCGGGAGGCGCAGAAGACATCGTCATTCCCGAACGCGAACTTGATCCCGAAACCATCGGAAGAAACCTTCGCGATGCGTATTCGCGAGGAAAGAAGCACGCTCTGATAGTGGTCGCCGAAGGCGCGGAATACAACGCCCAAAAATTGATGGCCTACTTCAAGGAGCACGGGGACCTTTTCGGATTCCAGTTCCGGGTTACGATTCTCGGCCACGTTCAGCGTGGCGGAACTCCGACGGCTTTCGACCGCCTGCTTGCTACGCGGCTGGGATGCGCCGCCACGGAGTTACTGGCCGCGGATCGTCACGGGCTGCTTGTTGGGTGGATCAACGGATCAGTGCAGACGACACCGTTGCAGGAGGTCACCAGCAACGCAAAGAAACTGGACCTCAGCATGTTGGAGCTCGCCAAGGTATTGTCCAAGTAGCGCGCGAACATACCTGACGCATCCCGCGGCTGAGAATTGAGAATTCATTATTGAATATTGTCTATTGCAGTTGGCCATTGCCTACTGTTGTTGCATTGCCTCATTTAGCAATGGTCAGTTGCAATAGACAATATTCAATAATGAATTCTCAATTCTCAGCCGCGGGGATGCATCGAGTATTTTGATACCCTATTCCCCACTACCCCAATTGGGAGGACTGGAATCATGTTCTCAGAAAAAACGGCGATCGTCACCGGCGGCAGCCGCGGCATCGGACGAGCCATAGTTCAGGCTCTGGCGCGGGAAGGCGCCAAAGTCGCATTCACGTATGCCCACAACAAATCGATGGCGGATGAGGTTGCAAACGGCGACACGATCATCGGGTTTCAGGCCGACGTGACCAATGTGGAACAGGCGAAAGACCTCGTGAAGCAGGTCAAGGAACGGTTTGGCCGTATCGACATTCTCGTCAACAACGCGGGAATCACCCGGGACAAACTTGTTGCCATGATGAGCGAGAAGGACTGGGATGACGTCATCGACACCAACTTGAAGGGCGTCTACGTCATGACCAAACCGGTCGTCGGAGCGATGTTGCGACAGCGATCGGGCTGCATCCTGAACATAACTTCAGTCAGCGGCATCATTGGAATGCCGGGGCAGGTCAACTACTCGTCTTCAAAAGCAGGAATGATCGGCTTCACAAAAGCGCTCGCAAAGGAAATTGCAAAGATCGGGGTCACCGTCAATGCGCTGGCGCTCGGCTTCGTCGATACCGATATGACCGCGGTCCTCAATGAGGATTTCAGAAAAAAAGCACTTGAACAAATACCATTGGGCCGCTTCGGCAAAGCGGAAGAGATGGCGGAGATTGCACTCTTCCTGCTCTCTCCCCGCGCGGGCTATATCACCGGCCAGGTGATTCAAGTCGACGGAGGACTCGCGATATGAGCACCTTGCGACGTTTAATCTTCGTTTCCATGATTCTTGCGCTGTGGATTCCTTTCACTCAAGCCCAGGACAAACCGGCCGGACCGAAACCGGATCGAGTCATTGTTACTCCTCGGCTTACGGAAACAGAGGTAGGACAGCAACTCACTTTCACAGCTACTGGATATGACGAGGCCAACAACAAACTCGAGGCAAAGCCATCCGCGTGGTTCGCAACGCCGTTCGATCTCGCCTACGCTGACGACAACGGAAATGTGACATTCACCGGACCTGGTGAAGTACGTGTCGGAGCCATCATCGACGGAAAACCGGGATCATTAATCCTCACGGTCAAACCGCAGGCCGTTGCTCGAATCAATATCACCGCTCCGACAGTTCCGATTCCAACCGGCACCGGTGTGGCACTCTCTGCAATTACTCTGACGCCGAACGGCAATCCGCGCAGTGACGTCCAGGTGAAATGGACCTCAACGAGCGCTTCGGTGGCAATGGTTGATGAATCAGGTTTCGTTACTGGACTAACACCGGGAACGACCACGATCGAAGCTTCGGCCGGAACCGTTAAATCCAGCGTGAAAGTTGACGTCATTCGCAACCCGGTCCGCAGCTTGTTTGTTGAACCTGCGACGGCGAAGGTGCGAACCGGGGATGTCGTTCGATTCCGGCCTGTGGCGAAAGGCGATCGCGACGTACCCATCTCCACTCCGGCCGTGCGCTGGGCCGTTAGCGGCAATGGTGCAACGATTGAATCGGATGGAGGTTTCGTCGCGGAAAAGCCAGGTTCTTACGCCGTCACTGTAATCAGCGGCGACCGCGCTGCAGTGGCGACCGTCACTGTCACTCCTCGCGACGTAACTCGCGAGTTGCAGATCATTGGCCGCGCTCCTCAAGAAGAGTTTCAAACCGGCGAACAATGGCTCATCGGCAACTACGCTTATGTGACCTCGATTATGGCGGGACGCCTTTGGGTATACGACATTACGGACCCGTCTCACCCGATTAAGGTGGACTCCCTTCCATTCGATGCCCGTGTCATCAATGACGTCAGCACAACCCCCGACGGTAAGATCGGTATCATCACTCGAGAAGGCGCATCCAATCGCAAGAACGGAATCGTGTTTCTTGATCTCGCCGATGCGGCGCACCCGAAGGTCTTGTCGGAATATACCGACACGGTGACAGGCGGCGTCCACAGCGCTTTCATCGATGCTCATTACGTCTATCTGACCGATGATGCGACCGGATCAATGCGTGTGGTCGATTTCAAAGATCCCCGGAATCCGAAGGAAGTTGCTCGCTGGCAGGTGGACAGTGTTCTGGCTAAAGAAGTGAAAATGAGCGGCGAAACCATAGTTGGCGGACGTTATCTTCATGACATCCAGGTTGTCGAAGGACTGATGTACATGGGTTATTGGAAGGATGGATTGGTCATCCTCGACGTCGGTAATGGAATCAAGGGTGGGAGTCCCGAACGTCCGCAATTGGTAAGCCAACTTCGATTCAACTACACCGAACTGTACGGCACGGGATGGCTGGCGGGTGCCCACTCTGTTTTCAGATACAAGAACTACGTTTTTCTTGGAGACGAAGTCTTTCCTGCGCAATTCGATCTTAACGACAAAGCGCGGATCCCGACCCGAGGGATGGTGCATGTCGTTGATGTCACCGACATTTTGAATCCGAAAAAAGTCGCTGAGTACGAAGTTCCCGAAGAGGGAGCTCACAACATGTGGATCGAGAATGACGTGATGTACATCGGATACTACGGCGGAGGAGCCCGCGTCGTTGATGTATCAGGTGAATTGAAGGGAAACTTGTATCGTCAGGGTCGAGAGATGACTCGCTTATGGACCGGGGATCTCAAAGGCTTTCGGCCGAATACGGCGTTTACCTGGGGAGCGCAGCCGCACAAAGGCCTCGTCTATTTCAATGATATTAATACCGGGTTGTGGGTAACGAAACTGGTAGATCCGAAGGATAAGACTCGGCAGGATTAACCGCAAGAAGCACAAGAAGGGCAAAGAGTCTTCCTCTTTGCGCTTCTTGTGCTTCTTGCGGTTACTACTTTTTACTGCACCTTCCAGAAGTCGATGCCACCGGCTTGCGGTGCAACATCCACACTCGCGACGATCTTCAACGTTCTCAGGTCGATGACTTCAACGGTGCCTGGATCCGAGGCAATCCCTTCTACTGAAATGAAGGCGTAACGGTCGTCGGAAGAAACAGCGACGCCATGCACCACGCTGCGTTTCGTTTTGAGACGCGCGAGTTCCTTGCCTGACTTCACATCGAGCACGGATACCGATTGCTCGCGACGATTGGTGGCGATGAGCCTTGTTCCGTCCGCGGTCATTCCGAGGTTATACACACCGGACCCTGCCGGAATGCGTCGTACGAGCTTCCAGGTCGCAGCGTCTATTTCCACGATTTCACTGGAGCCGTTGCAGGCAACAAAAACGGATGCTGTCGTCTTCGATGGTTGCGCCCAGGTCGGTGAACACGATACGTCACCGGGTTTTGGTGGTTCGGTTCCGTGTCCTCCCGTCATCGCACTGTGAGTCGCTGGCATCCGCATCGGTGTGCCCATCATTCCGGCTTCCTTCCCTTTTGTAAGAATGAAATGCCGTGAAACCTTCAAAGTAGCGGTGTCGATCTCCACCAACTGCTCATCCATCATGCAAACCGAATAGTGACGACGACCATCACGGCTGAAGCGCGATCCGTGAGGCATCGCACAAGTGTTGATGCGAGCAATCTCGATCATTTCGTCGGTTGTAACAACGGAGACGCTGGACGGGACCATATCGCCGTGCAGGTTGAAGTTCACGACGTACAGAAAATCCCCATCGGGCGAAAGGTCCATTGTTGCTGGGAACATACCGAGCGTCACACGGCCGACCAATCGGTCGGTCCCAGTCGCGTACTTCCAAACGGTACCGAAGGGTTGTCCGTGCGCCATCGAAACGTAGTAATGCTTTTTGTCGGGCGCAATTGCGAGACCATGGGGTCCGTCGATATCTGTCGGCATCAGACCTGTGGAAATTTCCGGATCCACGCTGGCACCTGCCGATCCGAATCGAACTACCGAGATTTTGTCTGCTGCCTCGGAAGCGACGTAAACGAAATAAGTGGTAGCGCTCTGCCCAATGAGCAGAGTTCCGGCAAAAACTGAAATAAGCGCGAGAACACAGAGAGCACGCGTCATTTGGTTTTAGGGAATTCTATCTTCTTTTGTACGTCGTATTTGCCTTTGCGGTCTTTGTAGGAAACATCGCATGGTTCATCTGACTGAAAGAAAAGGACCTGACACAGGCCTTCGTTTCCAAAGACCCGGACTGGCCTGCATGTTGTGTTCGCAATGGACACGGTGACGAAGCCTTCCCACTCGGGTTCGAAAGGAGTGACGTTCACTAAAACCCCCGAACGCGCATACGTTGATTTTCCAACGCACAAGGTCAGGACATCTCGAGGTATCCGCAAGTATTCCAACGTTCTGCCAAGGATGTAGCTGTTGGGTGGTATGTCACATGATGGACCGCGGTGATCGCGATAAAACTCCGTTGGGACGGACTTTGGATTGATCACGGCATCCGGCGGAGGGTCGAAGATCTTGAACTCGTCAGCTAGACGAAGATCGTATCCATAAGAAGACAAACCATATGAAATGGTCCCCTGAGCGACCTGAGCCGCGCTGAACGGTTCGATCATTCCATGCTCGGTCGCCATTCGACGAATCCAAGAATCTGATTTAATTGACATTGCCTAAATCCCCGCTCGGATGGTAAAAATATGTTTACAAAAGAGATAGCACACAAAAGGAGGAACATCAGTGATCAAACTCGACCTTGTCAATCAGATCGTTGAGCGAACGGGTGTCAGCAAAACGAAAGCTGAACAAGCCGTCGACACCATCTTCAATTGCATGAAGGACGCCTTGAAAGCGAACGATCGGATTGAATTGCGAGGCTTTGGCGTCTTTTCCGTCAAACCGCGCAAGACAGGGATCGGTCGTAATCCTCGAACCGGCTCCGAAGTGAATATCCCGCCCGGTAAAGCCGTGAGGTTTAAGCCAGGCAAAGACTTGCAGTCGCTGTAATCGATCGTCTAATCGTTTCATGGACAATACCTTCACCCGTCCGGCGGAGATTTTCGTCGAAGATGTTCCTCGACCGTTTCCGTGGTTGAACGTCATCCTCTTTGCGCTCACTTGCTTGAGCACCACGCTTGTGGGCACGTTGTTGATGGCGGACTTCAATAATACGCTCCATCCGGATCTTTCCACTTTTCTCGCATCCATCTTCAGTTCCCCGTCGATGCTGCTCAGTGGTTTGCCGTTCAGCATTGCCATCATGACGATCCTGATGGCGCATGAGATGGGGCATTATCTCACTTGTCGTTACTACCGCATCGATGCGAGCTTGCCTTACTTCATTCCCTGGTTCACCGGTACGATGGGTGCGTTTATCCGAATACGATCTCCGATTCCCAACCGTGCCTCGTTACTTGAAGTTGGGATCGCTGGTCCGATTGCCGGCTTCGTCGTCGCGGTGCCGGTGTGCATCCTCGCGCTCCTCAACTCTCGCGTGGTCGTGCTTCCAGAACACTACTTCGGTTTTGGCGAACCACTCATTTTCAAACTGCTTGCAGTGCTGATGCACAAAACGCCGCCTCCGGGAATGGATTTCCAACTCCACCCGATCGGACTGGCAGCATGGTTTGGATTCTTCGCCACATCGCTGAATCTTCTGCCGGTTGGCCAGTTGGATGGCGGTCACGTGACTTACGCCCTGCTGGGCGGTCTGCATCGTAAGATCGCTCAAGCGATTGTCTTCGTTTTGATTCCCTTTGGCATCTTCTACTGGCAAGGATGGTTGGTTTGGACAACGGTTCTGCTCTTCCTTGGAATTCGTCACCCTATGACGCTTGACGATTCCTCGCCTCTAAGTCGAAGGCACACATGGCTTGGCTGGATCGGCCTTGCCATGCTGATCCTCTGTTTTGTACCGATGCCGTTTTACATCGCCTGATACTCGACGACTTCACCCTGAAGATTCGGCGTCAGTTTCGGAGCGACCCGACGTCGACTGACCGTCTCGTAAGCAGCAGCAATTCGAAACAGGATGTGTTCGGTGTATGGGCGTCCCAGGAACTCGATTGCGAATGGAAGTCCTTCGTCATTAACACCGGCAGGCATCACGATCGCCGGCAAACCCGTGATTGCACTGATCGGGTTGTCGCGAGGACCGCGATCAGAGGTTCCAAGCGGTGGGGCAGGCATTGATTTGAAGGGATACACCAGGACATCGACACGGTGCTTATCCATTAAACCAACCATTAGCTCCCTGAGCATCTGTCTGTTCTTGAGGCGGGCCAGGTATTCCGAATTATGTTCGGGAGGCGGAAGGCGCTGAATGTTCTTCAACGAATTCTCGAGATCCTTCAGATATCGGCCGGACGCGACCAGGTCGTCGAGATTCTTTATCGGAGAGTCCGGACCTCGACGTTTCAAATAGCCCTCCAGGGCCTGGCGAAACTCATTCATACCCACTCGGGCAAATGGAAAGAACGCGATAAGGTCCATGTCGGTGTTCAAACCGTCAACGAGGATCGCGCCCTGCTGACGGATCAAATCGATTTCCTTTTCGATCAAGGCATTGATGCTGGCGAACTGTTCTCCTCGACGAAACAAGCCACGCAGAACGCCGATTCGTTGTCCGCGCAGCGAAGCGCCGGCCAGGTGGTCGTTGTATGGCTTCGCATCCACTTTGTCGAGGCTCTCCCACGTAAAAAGATCTTCGGCGTCGAAGCCTCTCATCACCGTCAACATCGATGCGGCATCGGCAACGCTTTTGGCGTGAACACCTACACGGTCCTGCGTGTAGGACACCAGCAACACTCCCGCGCGGCCCACGAGTCCGGTGGTGGGAACAACTCCGACGAGAGAGTTGTTGCTCGCCGGACTGCGCACCGAAGCTCCAGTCTCCGTCCCCAATCCAACGGTCGCGTATCCGACGTTGATCGCCACACCCGTACCTGCGCTGGATCCGCCAGGGTTGCGTTTCAAGTCGTATGGATTCAGGACCTGCCCACCAACAGAACTAAGCCCTTCCGCGCCAAAATTAAACTCGTCGAGATTCGTCTTCAGGAAAATGATGGCGCCGGCTTCTCTGAGCTTTTTCACCACAGTCGCGTCATGCGCCGGCCGCGTACCCTCAAACGCAAGGCTGCCGCTGGCCGACGGCATATCCGCAACGTCGATGCTGTCCTTCACGGCGACCGTGATTCCGTGTAACGGACTGCGTAATCCTTTCGTTCGGCGTTCTTCATCCAGACTTCGCGCGATCTCGAGCGCTCGTGGGTTCACCTGGAGGACGGCATTCAGTCGCGGACCATTCTTATCAAAAGCCTGGAACCGATTCAGATACAGTTCCACGATTCGCTCATAACTCAAAGCGCCCGAAGCCACAACCGCCTGAATGTCACTTATTCCAGCCGTCAGCAGATCGAAGGTTCGCTTGCTCTGCGTACTTTGTCGAGCGAATGGCGATGTCCAGGCTCCTGCGGCGAACATCGAAATGACGAAATCGCGTCGATGCATTGCATCTCCTTGCTTTGTTCGTTGTGGCGCACATTATATGACCGCCTCGAGCGCCAATGTCGTCGAACACTGCAAAATCGTGCCGCGGGCTGATTTGCAAGACAGCGCCGGTTCAAGCTGTAGCGTGTTCAGGCCGTTTCCAATAAGATAGGGGGCATTATGCGGACGAAGGCAATTCTCATCCTTATCCTATCGACGTCGGTGCTCACGATATTCGCACAGAGCCGAAGATCGGTCTGGGGTGCCAGTGGCGTCTACACAAGTGCTCAGGCAGCAAAGGGCAAGATCGACTACGACCGACTTTGCATTCGTTGTCATGCCGGCAATCTGGATGGCGTTGCTGACGCCAATCTCCTGGGCGATTTCGCCCCGCGTTATTCGTTGCGTGGAACTGACTTCATGGAGCGATGGCGTGAAGACACCGCCCACAACCTGTTCAATCTTGTTCGAAAGGGCATGCCGCCTCGCAATGAACCTGGCAAGACTGAATTTGAAACGCTGAGCGACGAAGCGTATGTGAATCTGGTGGCCTTCATCTTCCAGGGCAACGGCTTCCCTGCGGGCGACCGCGAACTCACGGTTCAGGATCTGCGCGCCGTGCGAATTCTGGAAAAGGAAGGATCGAAACCGCTTCCGAGTTTTTCTGTCGTCGAGGTTGTGGGCTGTTTGACCCAGTACACACCGGGCGTTTGGCAACTCAGTTCAGCCACAGAACCGACGCGAATTCGCGAATTCGCTACGCCTACCGAGGAAGAGATCAAATCATCCGCCGCCGAACCGCTGGGAAACTTTGAATTCGACCTGCAAAGCATTGGATATCTGGGCCGGGATTTCGATCCGAAAAACTTTGAAGGACAGAAAATGCAGGCCCGAGGGATTTTGATTCGACAACCTCCCAACATTCGCATCGATCTCAGATCTCTTGTGGCGGTTTCCGACACCTGCGAACGTTAACTTCAAAGAGTGAATGGAGACCTCCGCATCGCTTCGAGACCTTGTCGTACTCTTTGGCGTTGCTGTCCTCATCTCCTATCTCTTCCGCTTACTGAAGCTCTCGAGCATCGCCGGCTTTCTCGTGGCCGGAGCGATTGCCGGGCCTTACGGTCTGAAGCTGATCTCATCGGTCGAACAAGTGGAGAACATGGCCGAAATCGGCGTGATGCTCCTTCTGTTCAGCATTGGAGTCGAGTTTTCTACCGAAAAGTTGAAGCGTATGCGTTGGATGGCGCTGGGTGGCGGCTCCCTGCAGGTGCTTCTGACCATCGCGGCAACAGCGTTGTTCATCCGCCCTTTCGTTGACTCCACCCGTCTCGCCATTTTTGCGGGGATACTTGTCGCGCTCAGCAGCACGGTGATTGCGCTGAAATTGCTGCACGACCGCGGACAATCTTACGCTCCGCAATGGAGCGCCTCGCTGGGTCTTCTGATCTTTCAGGATCTGGCGGTTGTCCCGATCATGCTGTTTATGCCGATTCTGAGTGGACGGGAATCGCTTCAGCTCGGATCGTTTTTGACAACCCTGGGTATTTCCATTGTCGGCGTTCTCGTCATTCTTATCGCGGCGTCCTTCGTTGTCCCAAGAATCATCAGCGCGACTATCGCATCACGAAGCCGGGACATTTTCATTCTCTCGGTGATTGCAACGGTGCTGGGAACATCATGGCTGACCGCGCGTGCAGGCCTTAGCGCTGCCTTGGGAGCATTTATAGCAGGCATCGTTATTTCGGAGTCCGAATACAGTCATCAGGTGCTCTCCGATGTCCTTCCATTTCGTGAAACCTTCAACAGTCTGTTTTTCGTATCGATCGGCATGTTGCTGAACCCAACCTTCGTCCTCGCGAATGTCCTGACCATTCTCTTGCTGACGGGAGCGGTTCTCGTCGGCAAAACGCTGATCACGGCCGGCGTTGTAACACTACTGGGAATGCCGTTTCGAATCGCCGCAATGGTGGGGATCTATCTGGCGCAGATCGGCGAGTTCTCTCTTGTGTTGCACACGACTGCCCAGCGCCAGGGAGCGTTCAACGAATCCTTCGGCCAGATGGCACTCTCGGTCATCGTCGTATCCATGATCGTCGCTCCATTTTTTGCGATGATCGCGGATCGCTTCGCCTCCGTGACGACGGATGCCTTTCACAAGGCTTCGACGAAGACAGCGGCCGTCGATCACACGATCATCATCGGCTACGGATTGAATGGTCAAAACGTGGCCGCATCGCTTCGATCGCGAGGAATGCCTTACGTCATCCTCGAGATGAATCCGAAAACCGTAAAGACTGCTCTCGCCGCCGGAGAACCAATTCACTTCGGCGATGCGATCAGCGAAGTGGTTTTGAAGCGGGCGGGTATCCCGGAGGCACGCTGCGCCGTCTTTGCAATTTCGGATCCCGTCGCCACACGGCAGGCCGTCGCAACCGCGCGACGCCTGAATCAGGACGTCTACCTGATCGCTCGAACACGGTACGTCGGCGAAATCGAAGAACTCTACTCGGCGGGCGCCGACACCGTAATCACCGAAGAATTTGAGACATCCCTCGAAATTATCCGCCGGATTCTGGGACGATTCGGATATCGACCGGCCACGATTGATCACGAGGTGCTTGGTCTGCGCCAGCGCCGTTACGAGATGTTCAGAGGCGGACCGATCGAACAATTGCCGATTCAGACGCGTCCGGAGTTCGCACCATTCGAAGTCGAGGTTCGATCCAAATCCGCCGGCAAGAACCTCGCCGACCTCAAACTACGTGAAGATACAGGCGCGACAATCATTGCCGTCCGGCACCAGAATGATGTGTCCGTCAATCCTCCGGCCGATTACGTCCTCAAAGAAGGCGACCATGTTTATCTGCTCGGCGGAGAGGAAGAGATCCGCCGCGCAATGCGCCTCCTCTAAACGATTCGGATCTGACAAATCCCAAATCCACAAATCCCAAATTCCAATCCGAGGGGACTCCACATCGCTCGTCTTCCCTCAGATTGGGATTTGGGATTTGTGGATTCGGGATTTGTCAGATCCGATTTCGCTCGGTGACTTTATCCGCAATTCGCAATTCCCTTCAGTGTTTCATGTTTTGGAGAAACTCGAGGAGCATCGCCGCAGTCGGCGTCAGAAGCTTCTGACGGCGGTGGATAATGCCGATGGGCCGGACGAGTTCGGGCACATCGAGCGGCACGGCGGCGACCAGCCCATTTTCGATTTCGCGCGAAATGCTGGGGCGCGGAAGGATGCTGACGCCGGAGTTCAGGGCGATCGCCTGTTTGATGGTTTCAATATTGTCGAACTCCATTATCGCCTCGACCTTACCGCCTCTTTGGCGCAGCGATTTGTCGATGGCCTTCCGTATCGGCAGGTTCTTTTCGAAGGCAACGAACTTCTCGTCAACTAAATCCCTGAAGGAGATCACGCGTTTTTTCGCCAGGGCATGGGTGCGGTGACAGACGAATACCATAGGCTCGTCGTGCCAGGGAATGATGGTGAGTGAGCGGTGATGTGTCGGGAAAGAAAGGATGCCAAGGTCCGCTTCATCGTTAACAACCGCTTCGACAACCGCATCCGGGTGAAGGTAGGCCAGTCGGATCTTGGCTTGAGGAAAACGCGCAGTGAACTGCTGGGTATAAAACCCCATGTCCTGCAAACCGACGGAGTAGATCACAGCCACTCGAACCGTGCCGCCAACCAGGGCCTTCTGATGAGTGATATCCGCCTTCGCCTTGTCGAAAGCATCCAGAAGCGAAAGGCATGCATCGAAGAACTTCTTTCCTTCGGGAGTCACCATGAAGGGACGTTTCGTTCGATCGATAAGCTGGGTGCCGAGGTCGTCCTCCAACTGCCGGACTGCCTGACTCGCAGCCGACTGTGAAATGCGGTGCGCGGCTGCGCCGAGCGAGAAACTGCCCGAACGAATGACGTCGCAGTAGAGACTTAAGGTTTCAAGATTCATTCTGTACGATGACGGCCGAAGGCCATCCAATGCCCAAGTGTGGTCAACAATATTTCATTAGTTTTCCTTATGTAAAGTACTTTAATTTCGTCGATGACTTATTTTGGAGATCGAACTACAGTAGGCGCATGTTACCGGGACATCCACCTAAACAGGGGCTTTACGACCCTCAATTCGAACACGACAGTTGCGGTGTCGGATTTATCGTCGACGTCCAGGGCCGCAAATCGAACGACATCGTTCGAAAGGCGTTACAGGTTCTCATCAATATGTTGCACCGCGGTGCGAAAGGCTCCGAGTCCAACACTGGAGACGGAGCCGGCATTCTGATTCAGGTGCCTCATGAGTTTCTGAAGAGCGAGTGCGCGAAATCGGGGATCGAATTACCGGTGGCCGGAAACTACGGTGTCGGCATGGTGTGCCTGCCGCGCGACGTCGATTCGCGTCGTCAATGCGAAGATGTTTTTGCTGAGGTTATCGATCGTACCGGGCAACGGCTTTTAGGTTGGCGGGATGTACCGACAAACAATGAGCCGATCGGAGAATCCGCAAAAGCTGTCGAGCCACTATTCCGTCAGGTTTTCATTGGGCGCGGTGAGAACGCGGAGGACGCTCTTGCATTCGAGCGCAAGCTGTTCCTTATCCGGAAGCGGGTCGAGAATGCCGTTCGCGCTTCTCAGATCGCGAATCGGAATTACTTTTACCTTTCGAGTCTATCGGCGAACACGATCATCTATAAGGGCATGCTTTCCGCCGACCAGATCGAGATGTACTTTCCCGATCTCGCAAATTCGAACGTCACCAGCGCCCTCGCCGTCGTCCACCAGCGCTTCTCGACGAACACATTTCCCAGTTGGTCATTGGCGCACCCGTTTCGATATGTCTCGCATAACGGCGAAATCAACACCCTGCTCGGAAACAAGAACTGGATGAAGGCGCGCGAAGCCCAGTTCCGTTCGGAACTCTTTGGCGAGGACATCAAAGATCTGTTGCCCGTGATCGTCGAAGGTGGCAGCGATTCGGCCATGCTCGACAATGCGCTCGAGATGCTGGTGATGTGCGGCCGCTCCCTGCCGCACGCCATGATGATGCTGATTCCCGAGGCCCACGAAAACCACCCCACGATGAACGACGACAAGCGCGCGTTCTATGAATTCCATTCCTGTCTGATGGAGCCGTGGGATGGCCCGGCGTCGATCGTATTCACAAACGGCATACAGATCGGTGCGGTACTCGACCGGAATGGCCTTCGCCCCTCGCGCTATTACGTTTTAAAGGACGGGCTGGTCGTGATGGCTTCGGAAGTCGGCGTACTCGACATTCCTCCGCAGGACATCGTGCAAAAGGGCCGTCTTCAGCCTGGCAAGATGTTCCTCATCGATACGGCCGAAGGTCGCATCATCGGCGATAAGGAACTGAAACAGCGCATCACTACCGAGAAGCCGTATCGACAATGGCTCCACGACAACATGATGCGGATCAAGGATCTGCCGGAAGCTGCCCATCCGGAACCGGACCATGCCACCGTACTGCAACGACAGATCGCTTTCGGTTACACCCATGAGGACCTGCGGATTCTCATGGCTCCGATGGCGAAGAACGGTGAAGAAGCGATTGGATCCATGGGAACCGACACACCGCTTGCCGTGCTGTCCGAACGACCGCAGCCGCTGTTCAATTACTTCAAGCAACTGTTTGCGCAGGTCACCAACCCTCCGCTGGACGCGATTCGAGAGGAAATGGTGACCTCGATGGCGAGCGCGCTCGGGCCCGAACGCAACCTGCTTCAAGCCGAACCCGAAAGTGCACGGCTCATCAAGATCCTGTCCCCGATCATGGATAACGATGATCTGGCCAGACTTCGCTACATCTGTCGGCGCGGATTCAAATCCCAGTCGCTGCCAATGGTGTTCGAGGCCGGCAAGGGCGGAGACGGATTGCAGCACGCCATGGACGGTTTGTGCGTACTTGCCAAGAAAGCGATCGAGTCGGGGGCGACCATCCTGATTCTGTCTGATCGCGGAACCGATAAAGACCACGCGCCGATCCCGAGTTTGCTGGCAACTTCGGGACTTCATCACTACCTCGTTCGAGAGGGACTTCGAACTCGCGCAACATTGATCGTCGAGTGCGGCGATGCGCGCGAAGTGCACCATTATTGCCTCTTGATTGGCTACGGGGCTTCGGCGATCAATCCGTACCTCGCTTTCGAAACGCTGGATGACATGATCCGCCAGAACATGTTGCAAAACATGGATCATCGAAAAGCGGTCAACTACTACATCAAAGCCGTCAACAAGGGTGTGCTGAAGGTGATGTCGAAGATGGGCATCTCCACGCTGCAAAGTTATCGCGGCGCACAGATCTTCGAAGCCATTGGATTGAGCAGCAGCTTCGTCGATGCGTACTTTACAAACACACCATCGCGGTTGAACGGTATTGGTTTGGCGGAGGTTGCCGAAGAGGTTTTGGCGCATCATCGTCGTGCGTACTCCCGCCCAGTGGGGCGGCCCGATCTCGACTGGGGCGGAAACTACCAGTGGCGTCAGGACGGGGAGTTCCATATGTACAACCCCGACACGATCCACAAGCTCCAGTACGCAACACGCACGAACAATTATCGAACCTTCAAGGAGTATTCGGCGCTGGTCAACTCAACAAGCCAGAGGCTGTGTACTTTGCGTGGACTGTTTGACTTGAAGTTCGCCGAGACGCCGCTGCCATTGGACGAGGTCGAGCCCGTCGAAGCCATCATGAAGCGCTTCGCAACCGGCGCCATGTCCTACGGATCGATCAGCCGGGAAGCGCATGAAACTCTCGCTATCGCTATGAATCGGATCGGAGCTAAAAGCAACACCGGTGAAGGCGGCGAGGATCCTGCTCGATATGTTCTCGATCCCAACGGCGATTCCCGCTCGAGCGCGATCAAGCAGGTGGCATCCGGCAGATTCGGCGTTACCAGCGAATATCTCGTCAGCGCCAGGGAACTGCAAATCAAAATGGCCCAGGGCGCCAAGCCCGGCGAAGGCGGCCAATTGCCCGGTCACAAGGTCGATAAGACAATCGCCCGCGTGAGGCATTCCACTCCTGGCGTTGGTTTGATTTCGCCGCCGCCTCATCACGACATCTATTCCATCGAAGATCTCGCGCAACTGATCTACGACTTGAAGAACGCGAATCCTCGCGCCCGAATCAGTGTAAAGCTGGTCGCGGAAGTTGGCGTCGGAACGGTGGCTGCCGGAGTCGCCAAGGCGCACTCCGATGTCGTCCTGATTTCCGGAGATAGTGGCGGAACAGGCGCGTCCCCGGTGACGAGCATTAAGCATGCGGGTATTCCGTGGGAACTCGGGCTGGCCGAAACGCATCAGGTGCTCATGCTCAACGATCTCCGCAGCAGGATCATCGTGCAGACCGATGGCCAGCTCAAAACCGGCCGCGACGTTGTCGTGGCGGCTCTTCTCGGAGCCGAAGAGTTCGGGTTCGCCACATCCGCCCTGGTTGTTTCCGGCTGCATCATGATGCGCGTCTGCCATCTCAACACCTGCCCAGTCGGCGTGGCGACACAGGATCCGGTACTGCGCGAAAAGTTCACGGGAAAACCTGAGTACGTGGTGAATTATTTCCGAATGATTGCGGAAGAAGTTCGAGAACTGATGGCTCAGCTCGGCTTCCGTACGATCAATGAGATGGTCGGAAGGATGGAGAAACTCGACGTCCTGAAAGCTGTCAACCATTGGAAAGCCAGCAAGCTGGATCTCAGCTCGATTTTCCATATGCCGCAGGCCGGAACGAATGCGTCGAAGTGCTGTGTCCAGTCGCAGGACCATGGCATCGATCGCGCTCTCGACAATCTGCTGATCGAATTGGCGAAGGATGCCCTGGATCATCAGAAGCCGGTCGAAATGCAGCTTCCCATTCGTAATGTCAACCGCACGGTCGGCACCATGCTCGGAAGTGAAGTCACGCGCCGATACGGTGCGGCCGGACTGCCGGATGCCACTATTCGTATTCGCTTCACGGGATCCGCAGGGCAAAGTTTCGGCGCGTTCTTGCCAAAAGGAATATCGCTGATGCTTGAAGGCGATTCGAATGACTACATGGGCAAAGGCCTATCCGGTGGACAGCTTGTGGTGTTTCCTCCGGGCGCCGCAACGTTCAACGCGGAAGAAAACATCATTATTGGAAACGTCGCACTGTACGGCGCAACCGCGGGCGAAGCGTTCATTTCAGGAGTGGCTGGCGAGAGATTCGCGGTCCGGAACAGCGGCGCCACGGCGGTTGTGGAAGGTCTTGGTGACCATGGCTGCGAGTATATGACCCGAGGTCGCGTCGTCGTGCTGGGGCGAACAGGACGAAACTTTGCAGCGGGGATGAGTGGCGGAATCGCATATGTCCTCGATGAGAAAGGTGATTTTGCGCAACGCTGCAATCTCGAGATGGTTGATCTGGAAACCTTCGCCGATGAGGCGGAAGAAATGCAGGTGAAAGCATTGATCGAACGTCACGCTGCGTTCACCCGCAGCACCCGGGCATTGACGATTCTGGCCAACTGGTCCGAATATCGCAGCCTATTCCACAAGGTCATGCCGCTCGAATATCGTCGTGTGCTGGGGGAAGCGGCCGAGACAAAGGCGAAAGCGGCAAGCGTCGCCGGATAGTAAGAGTGTTACGGAACAATGGGTAATCCAACTGGTTTTTTGGAAATCGCAAGAGTCACGCCGGAAAGGCGGCCGGTCGCCGAACGTCTTCTCGACTGGAAGGAAGTCTACAAAGACTTCCCCGAGGACAAGCTCAAATCACAAGCCTCCCGCTGTATGGACTGCGGCGTTCCCTTCTGTCACCAGGGCTGTCCGCTGGGCAATATCATTCCCGATTGGAACGACCTCGTTTATCGCGAGCGCTGGCAGGAGGCGATTGCACGGCTTCTCGCGACCAATAATTTCCCCGAATTCACCGGACGCATCTGCCCGGCTCCCTGCGAAGGCTCCTGCGTACTTGGAATCAACTCGGACCCCGTCACGATAAAGCAGATTGAAGTCACCATTATCGATCGGGCCTTCCGGGAAGGATGGATCCGACCATCGATTCCCGCGGTTCGTACAGGAAAGCGTGTGGCGGTCGTCGGTTCAGGACCTGCTGGACTTGCCGCTGCGGCTCAACTCAATCAGGCCGGCCACTGGGTTACGGTTTTTGAACGCGCGGACCGGGTCGGTGGATTGCTTCGATATGGAATTCCGGAATTCAAAATGGAGAAGCATCTCCTGACCCGACGTGTCGATCTCATGGTCGAAGAAGGCATCACGTTCAGAACCAATGCAAACGTCGGCGTGAACGTCCAGGTCGAGGAACTTCGCCGCGACTTTGAAGCGATCCTGCTGTCCGGCGGAGCGACCGCTCCGCGCGACCTGCCTGTGCCCGGTAGAGACCTTCAAGGTATTTACTTCGCGATGCAGTACCTTCCGCTGCAAAACAAGCGCTGCGAAGGCGACCAGATCGACGACCGCGAATTCATCAGCGCGAACGGTAAGAACGTAGTGATCATTGGCGGTGGCGACACTGGAGCCGACTGCCTGGGGACTGCTCACCGGCAAGGCGCTAAATCGATAGTTCAGTTCGAACTTTTGCCGAAACCGCCGATGGACCGCGCTGCGGACAACCCGTGGCCAAACTGGCCGAACATCTTTCGAACTTCATCCGCGCACGAAGAAGGTGGAGACCGCGAATACAGCGTGATGACGAAGAGTTTCAACGGAAGCGATGGGAAGGTCGAAAGGCTTCAGGCCGTCCGCGTCGAGTTCGTCGATCGAAACATTCGTGAGATTCCCGGAAGTACCTTTGAACTCGAGGCCGATCTCGTTCTGCTCGCGATGGGTTTCCTCGGCCCTGAAAGGAAAGGCATGCTCTCGCAGCTTGGCGTGAACCTGAACGAACGCGGGAATGTTGCGACCGATGCCCGGAAGATGACCAACGTCGATGGTGTTTTCGCCGCCGGTGATATGTCCCGGGGTCAGTCGCTCGTCGTGTGGGCTATTCGAGAGGGTCGCGGCGCGGCGAAGGAGATGGATCGATACCTGATGGGTTCTACCGACCTGCCCTGAGAAAGGGCATCAACTTGACGTATCCCCGCGGTTGAGAATCGCAATCGCAACCCTAATCCCTCGTTCAACTCCACAACTTCCTGAAAACACGACCACCCTGCACTTTCCAGCACGCGGTCATCCGACTGCCTCTACCTGCTGCAGGAAAGGGGGACGATATGGTTTCGAAGAACAGATGCGCGATCACGGGGAAGTTCGTGACGTCTTCGTACGCGGACCAAAACCCTCGTACGACAGTCCCGACATCCCAAAGTCGCGACACGTTGCTCCGCAGTCGGTGCACGCCATCAGTTCGGCTGCCTCGCTCATCAAAAAGAGAGAACAGGCGATCAAGTTGGAAGGCACAGCTACGAAACGATCGAACACGACGTTCAAAAAGCAGGCGACGACGACGAAATTGGACGACACGTTCATGAAGAAGCTGAGCAGGATGTCCGCTTAGAGGTGCGCACTGCTCAAAAAGTTCGACACGTTGATCATTTCGAATCGAACGGACACGAAAAAGAGGTCACGGACGATCAATAAGTAACCACTAACCATCAAAGAGAGAAGATTATGACGAAAACGAATCTCCAGATTGTTGAAATGCTCCCCCGAGTGGTCGCATCGGCGAGGCATACGCAGAGAAATCTCCGAAAACCTCCTTGTTCTGGCCGGTCACAACAGCGAACACCGTCGATGCCGCCAAGGCTAAGGATGCCATGCGAATCGTCTGAGCTCAACGCGTCGAAGTTGGAGTGTCGTTTTTCGGAAGTGCCATGTCTTTATTCCCTCGTGTCAGATTGATCTCGGTACTGCGGGCGCTTATTGGACAATTGCGCCAGCCATTCTCGAATTCTGCACGCATCCAAACGGGACCAAAGCAATCTTGTTCGATTGTGTACAGCCCGGCGACGTGCAGATGTCTACACTGCAAGCTACGACAGGCGGAACCCCTGTTAGCCGGTTTTGCGCACGGTGGGAGCAACGTTGTTGCTGAAGGAGTGACTTTCAAATCATGCCGCTAACCGAACGGGCCACTGCAGGAAACCGAATAGGCAACAAGATCCTTTTGTCAATTCCCGACCAGGAGTACGCCCTGATTCGTCCCCACCTGGAATTTCTCAGGATGCCGCATCATCTTAGTCTCTACGAACCGGGCCAACCGCTGGAGTTCGTGCATTTTCCGAATACAGGCATGGTGTCCCTTGTAATAGCGACTGAAGATGGAAAGACCGTTGAAGTAGGGGAGGTTGGCAGAGAAGGGTTTTCAGGCATACAGGCGGCGGTTGGCATAAACAGGAACGAAGTGCGCGAGGTCGTACAAATCGCAGGAGACGGGTTCAGGGTGAGAATTGGCGCACTGCAAGGCGTCCTGCAATCAGCTCCGGCGCTTCAACGGATTCTGACCCGATATGCAGTAGTTCAGGGGATGCAATTCGCACAAACAGCCGCGTGTAATCGGCTTCACAATATTGAACAGCGCCTTGCGCGCTGGCTGCTCATCACTCAGGACAGAGTGGATTCCCCGACGCTCGCTATTACCCACGATTTCCTCGCAACGATGCTAGGGACGGACCGACCCACCGTAAGCTTGGCAGCTGGTATTTTGCAGGACAAGCAGATCATAGAGTACACGCGTGGCATGGTGCAGATTCTGAGCCGCACGAAACTCGAAGAGTGCACCTGCGAATGTTACGAAGTTATCCATCAGTATGATCTCGAGATTGGCCTGAAATAGTCTACCGATAGTGTTGGATACCCTACAGACAGTAGTCTTCCTCGCAGTTTAAATTCGGTTTTGATTCTCACCTGGCCGCGATGGTCAGAGAACTAAATGTGAAGGCGCCCGTTTTCGATGCGCAAGGATTTTCTCGATTCGGCCGGTGCAGCCAGAAGAGTTGCGGAGTATCAAAGATCACACAAGATCTACAAGGTGATCCAGCCACGAGTGTGGGGTACGTTCAATAGGGTGGCGTAAAGCTCTCCGCTGTCGACGAGCCGGGTCCATGCCAGAATCAGAGAAGATCACAAAGCGCAAGTTCCCGAAAATCGATCCGCATGTCGAGAACCTGCTCAAAAACGTTGTGGAAGGCAAGCATGTATTGCAACTCCAGAAAAACACGCCAGTGTTTACTCAAGGTACCGAGGCGGACGCCATCTATTTTATTCAGTCTGGCAGGGTGAAGGTTGCTGTCTTCTCGGCTCAAGGCAAGGAAGCCATACTTGCTATACTCGGGCCGCATGATTTTTTCGGTGAAGGATGCCTGGTTGGGCAAGCTGTGCGGATGAGCACGGCAACGGCAACAGAATCGTCCACCGTATTCCGAGTCCAGAAGCAAGCCATGCTCCGAGCCCTTCATGCTCAGCCCGGGCTTTCGGAAACATTCACAGCCGCATTGTTGGCTCGCAACATCGATTTGGAAGAAGATCTCTGCGATCAGCTTTTCAACCATAGCGAGAAACGCCTGGCCCGCGTCCTGCTGAAACTCAGCCGCTTGGGCCAACACGCAGACATTCCGAATGCTAAAATGCCGAGACTGACTCATGAGACCCTGGCCGAAATGGTTGGCACGACGCGTGCGCGAATCACTTTTTTCATGATTAAGTTTAGAAAACTAGGGCTGATTGAGTACACGGGGAAGGGAGAGATTACGTTGAGAGAAGGACTGATGACAGACGTGGTCTTACACGATTGAGATGAACCCTCGCGCCACAAATTGGAGAACCGGAGCGTCCCTACCACTATGCTAAAACCAAAGAAGATCACCAAGCTCAAATCCAAAGAAATCGATCCCTATGTGGCGACCATGCTCGAAAACATTATCGAGGGGAAGGAGATGCTGAAATTTCGGAAGGGCATAAAGATTTTTTCTCAAGGAGCCGAGGCGGATTCCACCTATTTTATTCAGTCTGGCAGAGTGAAGGTCACGATCGCATCTGCTAAGAGCAAGGAGAAGGTACTAGCAATGCTCGGGCCTCGCGAGTTTTTCGGTGAAGGATGCCTGGTCGGGCAATCTGTGCGGATAAGCACAGCGACCACGACAGAATCCTCTACTGTATTCGAAATTCAGAAGCGGGCCATGCTCCGAGCTCTTTATGCTCAACCCGAGCTTTCCGAAAAGTTCGTAGCCTCTTTGTTAGTCCGCAACATCGAAATGGAAGAGAATATCTGCGATCAGCTTTTCAACCATAACGAGAACCGGCTGGCCCGTGTCCTTCTGAAACTCAGTCGATACGGCCAACAGGACATTCTGTCAGATGCGAAACTGTCGCAATTGAGTCATGAAACCCTGGCCGACCTGGTGGGCACGACGCCCTCGCGAATCTTGCACTTTCTTAACAAGTTTAAAAGACTGGGGCTGATCCACTCCAACGGCAACGGAGAAATCATAGTGAGGGCCGAAATGCTGACCGATATGGTTCTACGTGTTGGAGGCACCCGCCCTCGATAAATGCGTTTTATATTACGGCGAGGTCAAACGGATCTAATCACAACGTAGCGCCGCTATGGGATCCGCTTTTACACCTCGCCGGGCTGGGAAGTAGCTGGAGACAAGAGTAACGGCCAGGAACAAGACGGGTATCAGCCAAAACGTGAGAGGATCGAGCACACTGACCTGGTAGAGCAGGTCTTTCATGAGTCTGGTCAGACCAAACGCCACGGTCGTACCGATCAGCACCCCTATGAGTCCCAGTGCCAGTCCTCGACCGATGATCCACTTGTAGATATCACTCGGCTGAGCGCCCAAAGCAATCCTGAGACCGATCTCATGCATCCGCTGCGTTACCGAGTAGGCGACTAACCCATAAATACCAACCGTGGCGAGGACCAGTGCCATCACGGTGAACGCGCCCAACAGGTATGTCGTAAATCGGTTCGATCCTATCGACGATTCGACAACCTGTTCCATTGAACGAACGTTCGAAATGGGCTGATCCCGATCGACGGCGACGATCTCCCTCCGAGTCTCTCTGGTAGATTGTCCACTAGAACTTGATTTCCGAACTGTAGGCCGGCCCTACTCAGGCCGAAGGACGTGCCCTGGATCGAGGCGCGAGGCGCGATAGGCGGGAATCACTGTCGCCAATATCGCAATGCTGACGACTACCAAGGTGGCAGCCCCGAGAATCATCGGATCCGAAGCGCGAACCTCAAAGAGCGAACTGGCCACGATCCGCCCGGCGGCATATGCCACGACCAGGCCAATCGCGGCGCCGACGATCGCCAGCGTTCCGCCTTGCTTCAGCACGAGCCAAAACACCTCGCGCTCGGTGGCGCCGAGCGCCAGACGGATCGCCACTTCCCTTTTCCGTTGCGTCGTACTGTAGGCGATAACCCCATAGATGCCCACGGCAGCCAGCGCGATGGCGGCGACCGCGAATACCAGCATCAGCGTCATTCCCAATTGTTGTCGAACGAGGGTTGAGCCCACGATGTCGGATACCCGTTCGATGTCTACGGGGATCTGAGGATCAAGTTTGCGCACCTCTTCGCGGATCGCCGACCTCAGCGCGGCCGAGTCTCCTGAGGGTGCATGAATGACGATCGTCTGGCGCCGGGGAATTCCCTGTCCGTTTGTCGTGTAGTACGCGGGCTCCGCTGCTGTGCTCAGCGACTGCTGGCGGACATTCTCGACGACACCGATGATCGTCCACACTGTTTTCGGATCGATTACCGGATAACCGGCGGTAAATTGCGTTGCGAGCGGATCCCTTTCGGAGAGGTAGCGGTTCGCGAAGGTGCGATTGACAATCGCGACTAGGGCCGTTCCCTGACGATCATGCTCGTTGAAATCGCGGCCCGAAATCAGCTTGATGCCCATGGTCGAGAAGAATTGCGGGCTGACCGGACGTTGTCTCGTGCTGAAAGTATGTTCCGTATCCATCGGGTCACCCTGCAGATGCACTCTCAGCGAGTTGTCCTGGCCCCCGCGCAGCGGGAAGTCCAGCCCGGACGCGGCCGAGACGACACCGCCCAGGCTACGAACGCGGTCCAGCAACTGGCTAAAGGCCGTATAAACGGCCGGCTGGTCGCGGAAGTTCGCACCTTGAAGCGAGATCGAAAACACCAGCCGCCCGTCGGCGGAAAAACCGGGATTGGTGGTGCTCAGGTTGTTGAAGCTGCGAACCAGCCAGCCCGCGCCCCCCACCAGCGCGACGGCCAGTGCGACCTCGGCGACCGTCAGCATGCCGAGCCAACGCGCAGTACCTCTGCCACCCGACGACGATCGTGCTCCTTCGTTCATCAACGTGTTGACATCGGTCGCCGCCAGTCGCAACGCGGGAGCAAACCCCACCAGCACGCCACTGACGACGAGCGTCACCAGCGCGAACAGCAGAACCGGACCGTCGAACGACAAGGCGTCGAGTCGCGGCAGCCGGGAGGCACCCATTTGCAACAGCAGACGCACGAACGCATAGGCCGCAAAGATACCCACGACGGCGCCTGCGGTCGCGAGCAGCATCGATTCGGTCAGGAGCTGCCGCACGATTCGGCCACGGCCTGCACCAATGGCGACCCGCACTGCGATCTCTCGGGATCGTGTCGCACCTCGGGCCAACAGCAGATTCGTCACGTTCACGCACGCGAGCAGCAACAGCACTCCCGTGGCCGACAGCACGACGACGAGAATCGGACCAAGCTCGCCGACGATGGACTCAACGAGCGAACGGACGATGTACACACGCGCCCTCGCGCTCTCCGGGAAGTCGCGCGCCACGCTCGCCATGACACCTTCCATCTCGCTCTTGACGCGATCGATGCTGACGCCGGGTTTCGTGCGCATGAAGCCTTCGAAGTTGTGATTGACGCCCTGCGGATCCATTGGAATCTCGAACCAGAAGTTCGCCCCTGGCGGTGTGTCGAACTCCCGCGGCGCGACGCCTGAGACCGTCGTCGTGATTTCGGCAAAGCGGATCGGCTTCCCCACCACCGCCACATCGCCTCCGTACAGGTCCTGCCACATGCGGTACGACACGACGACGGTCGGTGGAGTATTCGGTGCAGGAGGCGGAAAGCCGCCCAGCGTCATCGGCAGCCCGAACACTTCGAAGAATCCCTCGCTCACCCTGTACGCTGTCGTTTTTAACGGCGTGCCGTCATTGCGCAGGAGAGTAACTTCGTTAGGCTGCAGACCGGCAACGCGGAGGATCGACAGGGTGGGATCATTCAGCCGGACGACCTCGACCGGCGACAGCAGGCCCGAGGTCACGCGGCCATCGGTCAGCGTGGTGCGCAGCGAGTAGAGGTCGCGCGGCTGAGGATACGGCAATGGTTTCAGGAGAACAGCATTGACCGTGCTGAAGATCGCCGTCGTCGCGCCGATGCCGATGGCAAGCGTGATAATCGCCGCCACAGGAAACGCCGGCGTCCGGCGCAGCGTGTGCCACGCAAAACGAAGGTCCTGGAGGAATGTGCCCATATGTTTGCGGAAAGTATACGTCTCGTGTTCGACGGACTTGGTGAAAAAAAGACCTGTAATTCAATCTTAACGGGAGGGCCAGCGCCATGGTGTCAAAAGGGCAGCGATCCAGAGCAGGTATCGCAGCGTGCCATCGGATAGTTCCGCAGCACCGAGCGGACGTAGCAGTCCGTGCTGTTTCATCGACAGCGTGAATCGTCCAGCAGTGTTCGTGATCGACAGCTCACTCCCAGGAAAAGCATCAGAGACAGCGGCCGCAAGGGCGTCGATTTCGCCGATTTCTCGAATGGTTTGAATCGCCGCCGCGACATCGGCGCCGTCGTTTGCCAGAATCGGGGTTCTTGTCCCGATATGCGCCCAACCGTGCGGGCGCATCAGTATCGGTTCTGAAGTGATCGTAGAAGCGCCAGGCTCGAATGGATTCTCGGAGAAGAAGTGTTTCCGGCGCACCGCGCGGATCGGCCACATGCGTCATCATACTGTCGAAGACGGCAAGGTTTTGCGTGGCGACATTCCAGTCGCCGTTTTCGGTGCGGATGCGGACAACCGGTCCGTGGCGGTCGACCAGCATTGCTGCGGGCCGAAGCACCGGACCATGCCAGATACACTCCCGCTTGATTTCCGGATCGAGCGAAAACTGGGAAGGACGTCGTTCGTCGTCACCCGACGAGGACGGCAAGCCCAGATCGATCAGGTAGCCCAGATCGGCGCTCGCGAACCCCATGCGCAGATTCACCGGTTTCTTTCGCGGCGTTCCTTCGACGGCGTATTCCTGCCGGCGGACCGACCGCGCGACGGACTCCGGCCCCGCCCACAGCGTTGATTGCAAACCTCCTTCTCTCGCCAGCGAGAGAACGACTCGACCCTGGGCTGTATCACCGAGCAGGCGCAGCGCCCGATAGAAGCTCGACTTCCCACTGCCGTTTGCACCGGTGACGGTGTTGAGGTTCTGGAGGGGAACGATGATATTGCGTAGCGAGCGGTAATTCGAAATGGCGACGGCGGTCAGCATGGGAATATTCTAAACAGGATTGGAATACGGTGTCGTCTGAGGAAATCAGGCGCAAAGCGATAGTCCCCTCCTGGTAAGGCTGATCGTGCATCTATAAGTCGTCGGCTGGACACCGGGTGTTTGGTGGGACAACCAAGGGCAAGCGGATTCCCCGCCTCGCAGGCGGGGTGGCTGCGCGCATAAACATTTCCATAATCGCGCGCAGACGGGGCGGTGATTAATGACGCGAAGCCACCTTCGAGTTGATGCGCGGAGCGCCACGATATTGAATCGGTGCGCTTCGCGATCATTTAAGGAAGCTTCGCGACGTTAGCCACCGCCCCGGCTGCGCTGACAAAGGAACGGGTCTATTTTTCTATGGCGCGCAGCCACCCCGCCTGCGAGGCGGGGAATCCGCTTGCCCTTGGTTGTCCCACCAAACCACCCGGTGTCCAGCCGACGACTTATGACGCACGATCAGCCTGGTGAGGAGGGGAGGCGAGCCGAGGAACGAGGCGAGCGGGGAGGTAGTAAAAGACGCGAAGCCACATTATAGATGGCCGCGAAGCGCTCCTTTTCTATTCGGTGCGCTACGCGAACATCTATTTGGATTCGCGCCAATGCCGTTGCGACTTGAAGGCAAACCGACCGTTGAACTACTTTCGGTAGAAAGGTGGAGTTGGTGTTTCCAGCCGCGCCATAGCTGTGGGGAGGTCGGACGATCGCAGCATCATCGTTAGTTGACGTGCGATTCGCGACACCCAGCCTGGCAGAGTTTCGTCCTTTCCAACGACTCCGAAGGTGTGGCCCGGAGGCAGTGTTGGCCAGGCCCTCGGCGGTGGTACGCTCAGCCGCTCCAATACGCCATTGAGGCCGCCACCCTGAGCGACGGTGGAACGTACTTCGTTCAGCACTGTCCTTATCGCATCCTTTCGATTCTCCACAGATGCGACCATACCTGCCGAATCCGGTCCGATGACTAGCCCATCGTCGAAGACGACAATATCGAGCGATAACGTTATCTTGTTTGCGTTCTCAATTCGTGCGAGGTCCACGCGGCCGCTCCGAGGCTGGTTGTCACTCAGCAGATGCAGGATTCCAGGGCCGATGAGTGTCTGGGCGCCCGGAACAAGGTAAGGTTGATTGATGCCTTGCGAAAACCGATCCACGCTAGTCGAGCCTTTGCCGGACTTACCTGAAGGTAGTGTGTCTGACCACAGCACTGTTACGGCTGAAATGGCCTTATTCGATCGATTCGTCAAGACGAACAGGAACGGCTGAATCCGGCGCAACTCGCTCTGTGTGAAAACCAAGGCTGGCAACGTGTGGATGCGAGCATCGAACGGCTCCACCAGGATTTCGTTTGCTTCAGGAAACTGCACTTCAAACTTTGACACGTCTTGCGAGTGTAAAGCACAAGGTAAGAAATTTAGAGACTTCGATCGTGATTCCCGCATTGATAAGTGAGCAGAACACTCATCTGTCGAAAATAGGGAGGTCTCCGATGCGTTACACGCGTTCCGTTCTCGGCCTGACTCTGGTCCTCTTGTCGGCCACTCTGGCTCGGGCACAAGCGCCATCACGTTCCTTCGCGGACCTTCAGGCCAGGCTTCAGATCGGCGAGAAAGTTGAGGTCATCGATATCACCGGGAAAAAGTTCAAAGGCAGGTTTGAAGCTGTGTCCGGCGCTTCTTTCCGATTGCTTGTAGATGGTATGCGCCAGGAATTCCTGGAGGGCAGGATCCGTGAGGTGAGGAAACGACGTCCGGAATCCCGCTGGGACGGCGCGCTCTACGGCCTCGGCATCGGCGCTGTCGTTGGTATTCTGAACGTAAGATCGGTCTGCCATGATGCCAGCGAACGAAGCGACTGCTATGCAGTGGGCTGGGCGATTGTCCTGCCTCTCTTCGCCGCAGGCGGCGCGGGTTCTGGAGCGCTCGTCGATTTCGCAATTAAGAGGAACGTCACTGTATTTGCGCCTGCCGTCCGATCCGGACATCGATTCGGGCTTTCACCCATGCTGGATGCGCGCCGTAAGGGCCTCGCATTGTCCGTCTCATTTTGAGCGGGCAAGAAGCAAAGGGGTGCGATTCAGTAACGATGGGAGACGCGCAAGCAAAGATCGATCCATTGCGGGCGTTGCGCTATGACCAGGTGAGTGTTACGGAAGCCGCTTCCGAGGCTTCCGTAACAAAACCTTACTGCGTGCGTAAGCGGGGAGCTTCAGCGGAGAGAACCTTGTCCTTCGGTGCGCTCACGTATCCCCGGATGCGATCTTTGTCGACAGCGTTCACTACGATCTCGTATCTCAACTCATCGCGGCCGACAAGAAACTGTACGGGCTCGTTGGTGGTTCGATCCTTTTTCACAAGGCGATTGTCGTCGACCTGAATGGCGATGCTGTACTTGTGATTCTTAGGATCCGCGTTCATCAAGGAGAGTTGAACGTCGGCGACACGCAGTGGCTCTTTCACCTTCTTACGGATATCGAATTCAAAGTAATCGCGCTCGCCTTTCTTGCGAAGCTGCGCGAGCTCGCCGGAGTTTTTCGCGATTCCTTCACTGAGTACGTTCTTCACGTCCACGAGCTGCCGGCCCAAATCCTCGCGCGTCGTGACCAGGTCCTGTTTGATGCTTGTCACTTCACCGGAAACGCTTCCCAGCTTGGTATTCGAATCCTGCTGAATCTCGGCCATCTTGGTTGCCGCTTCCTGTTTAAAGGAGTCGACATCCGTTGAATTAGCCTTGGTTGCAAGTTCATTCGCCAATTGAGTGGCCAGTGCTTTTGCGGCCTGTTCCTGCTGCCGTTTCAAGACCTGCGCGGTTTCGCGCGCGTGATTCAGTTCCGTTGCGGTAACACCGACTCGTTTGTTCATCAGGTCAAAGTCCGAGGCGAGATTGACCAGTTTCTTGTCGCTCTCAGTCTGAGCCTGGTGAGTTGAGGCTTCAAGAGTCGCGATGCGATCTCCAAGCGTAGCCTTAATAGAAAACAGGCCATATCCCAGGGCCAGGACGGCCACGAGGTTGCCCGCGAGAAGTATGGGAACCCAAGGACTCCCGGATCTCCTGCTTGTAGTGACGGGTTGTGAGTTGCTATTTGACATATGTCTCTCCCTCCGATTCGGAGCTGCTAATCGAAACGAATAGCGCATAACGTAACGCAATCCGTGAGCCAATCATTTCCCGCCCGTCCATCAAGCCAAGAATCAAACGCTTGTGGATGATGACCTGACATTGATGGTGCCTTTATTTCAGTTACGGCTGAGATGGGGCTCCAGCTATCGGCGACTTTTTCCATACTTTGGACCGCTCGAGTCTTTTGGCAATGAACTACCACATCGGAGATAGCAGGGGGGTGCACCTATGGTTTTACGTCACGTCAAAGTACTGAAGGTCACGAAGACTGTTCGCTGAACTTCCGGCAGCGAATCAGAACAATCGTGGTGAGTGATAGCGGCAGCAGCTTCGATTCCCACTTGATCAGTGTTACAAACAGGCGGTTCGCCAGCTTGAAAGCTGGAAGGAAGTTGTGTATCGACCGATGTGCCCGTGACTGGCGCTTCGAGAGGACTTGGTAGACTCGAACCGTAACGAGCGTCGCGAGTTTTTCCAGCGGACCAGAAACCTTGACGACCGTGAAGTCTGAGAATCCAAGTTGCCGGAGACGATCGACAAAGGCGGACACCGAATACCGTCTGCGATGCCCGACGAAGATATCGTCGGATGCGAAATAGTAACTGTGAACGGGCACGGTCAGGATGGCCGTACCTCCACAACGGAGGATCCGCGCAATTTCCGCCAGGGCACCTTGATCGTCATCGATGTGCTCGAGGACTTCCGAGCAAATCACCGTATCGATGCACTCTGTCGCCAAGGAAATTTCACCAGCACTAAAGACCGATAGCTGGGACCTGCGGCCCTCCGCTTTCAGTGTTCTCATCGCCTGTTCGGATACGTCGGAATGAATGATCCCGGCACCACCCGTCGTCACAGGGCACGTCCCTGCGCCGATCTCGACAACCACCCCTTGCTCCTGGGGTAAAGCCTCCAGGATCGCATCCCGTCGACGAAGGTAGCTGAACAGGTGTTCTTTGAACTTGAGATAAACCGGATCGTGAAAAAGTTCGTCGAAGCGTTCAGCCGGCGTTACTGCAGGAACAGACGACATCGAATCGCTCCGAGACGATGCAGGATGTACTTGGACAGGACGACGATCGTGCTCAACCCATAAATAACCGAGTGCCTGAAGTTCACTGACGACGCTTCGGTGAAATAGCGTGTCGTGACGGGAATCTCTTCGATGCGCATTCCGAAATGAACGGCCTGAACCAGGATTTCGGTGTCGAAAACAAACGCATTTGAGTTGCGCATGAACGGCAGCGTTTCCAGACAATGACGGCTGAATGCGCGATACCCGGTGTGGTATTCCGAAAGATTCCGCCGCAGAACCAGGTTCTCGATGTTCGTGAGGAAGATATTCGAAATGTATTTATACAAAGGCATCCCGCCCTGGCGGGCATTCTTTCGATGATACATGCGTGAGCCGAGAACGACGTCCGCGCGGCCAGTGAGAATGGGTTGGACAATCTCGCCGAGGAGCGACGGATCGTACTGGCCGTCCGGATGGATCATCACAACGACATCGCCGCCGCGGTTCAGCGCTTCGGTGTAGCAGGTCTTCTGATTTCCACCATAGCCCAGGTTATGCCGGTGTTGAATTGCGATGATTCCCATCGCCTGTGCTCTCTCGAATGTATCGTCGTGGCTGGCGTCGTCGACAAGAATGATTTCATCGAAATATCCGGGCGGTATCAGACCGACCGTCGAGCGCAGTGTCTTGCTCGCGTTGTAGGCGGGCATCACGATGGTGATTTTGCTAGTTTGAACGCACGTGGTCATTCACGGACCTCGTTAAAGTCAAAACCGTTGTGCCATGTCCGTCTTCAAACGCATGCGGCAGGTTTTGCAGCCAACGATCGAAAGCTTCCATGCGCTCCGGAGTCAATTGCAAATAACCATACTGTTTGTGCAGGCGCGTCAGCTCGGGGTTCGAGATCAGCAGATGAGTTATCCCCATAGCGCCGAGAGTCTCCACCCATTCGTTCGACGTCGACAGCTTGCCGAATATCCCGTCCAGTTGTGGTCCATTGAATGAGGAGGGCGCAACATAGGGAACCTGCAGCCAGAACCCTCTGGTTTCTCCAATGAGAAGAACCTTGTCTCGACTTGGATCGAGCTTGTCGTTCACGTAGTCAAATGCCGCCCACGACGGGACACTGAGCTGATGCAGCGCTTGACGAACCGTCCTGTCTGTCAACGACTGAGCGGCCGGAATGATGCTGTGGACGTGAACCATCGCTACAATGAACGAACCCACGGTCAGGACTCCTGCGATTTTGAAACCGGACCTGCCAGGCAGGACTTCGCTTCCGAGCAGACCTCCGGTTGCGGAAAGAAGGAACACCAGACTGAGCGCGTTGTATCTCAACAGCGGAACACCCGCGGCCGGCCGGATCAATCCCCAGATCACAAGTCCGCCCAACCCCAGGAGTGCAACAATACGAAGGTCGCGGTTAGGCATGAACACCGCGATGAGCGCTGCGAGCAACAGTCCGGTTCCGAAAAGACCATTGGACGGAAATACGAGAAGCGCCATGATCGGCGCCAGAACCTTCTGCGTCGTCGACAACGTTTGCAGTCTTGGTCCTAACGCTTCGGCATTCAGACGGGCGGCTTGCTCGGTGGACCACTCGTTGCCTCCCCAAACGCTCTGCAGGAGTGGATATGCCGGATTTCCTGTGTGCACATAATTCCGAACCAGCCACGGGCAGATCAGCAACGCGACGAGCAGGCCAATCACGGTCAGTTGCAGGATCAATCTCGGGTCCGGCAGTTTTCGCTCCGTGATGAACTTTTCCGCAAGCAGAGCTGCCAGAATCCACGTCGTCAAAATGAGCGCCTGATATCGCGATCCGATGGCGATTCCGAACGCGATGCCGGCAAGGATGGCCGGATGCCACATCCGGCCTTTCACGGCTCGTTTCGCCCAGATCGTTCCGAAAATCATGAGTCCCGCGATCGGTAGATCCACGACTCCCAGCGTCTGCATCATCCAGAATTCCGGAAAACTGAGGACCAGCAAAGCAGCGATCAGGCCAGCCTTCCGGCCCGCTGGACGGATCAGTTCAAACGCGCCCAAGCACAGCAGGCACCCGAATATCGCGAACAACAACTTTGCCAGTTGACCTGAAGAGTCCAGGGCCAACGACATCCCCAACGTGAGCTGCAGTGCCAGAGGACTGTTGGTTTGAACGTTCCACGGAATATGAATGAAGCTGCCCGAACTGAGGAACTGCGACGGAGCAAGCAGGTGGTAAACCTGAAGGTCGTAGAAGATCAGCGGAGTCAGCCCGAAGATCATCTGCAACGCCGCGAGCGCGATGACAAGTATCACAAGGATGCGATCGTTATTGTCCCAGCGCTCCGATTCGGTATTCGCCACAGTAAGGTTGAGACGTGTCGCAATAGAAAAACAGGCCGCCAGCAGGCCTGCTCCAAGCATCAGGCTCACTTCGAGCGTTCGCAGACGTCCTAACGTGCCGAGCACAATGTAGAGAGAATAGAGGACGCCGGTTCCGGCGATGATCTGAGAGACAAGCGTGTCCCAAAATGTTCGTTCAGCTCTTGGGAAGAACTTGAACACCAAACTTCCCCAGCCCAACATCGCAAGCAGGTAGAGGAGCGCTAGTGCGATCGTTCCGACGTAATCACCAATCACGAACAGCAACCTTCCACTCGTCGGCTTATAACATGAAGGCCTTTGTTTGGTACGAAGCTTTAATTAACGACCCAGCGCATCCAGCATGGTGCGCTGCTGCGTCAGGCGCTTCGGACGATCCTCGGCAAACTCTACATTGTTGTGACGGGTTTGAAGTCTTGAACCGTCTATTGGATTCAGGTTCGAGCCAAGGGTGGGATCACCGGTAACACGGACTGGAGCGATGCGGTAAGTGGAGCGATGCGGTAAGCCGTCTGGCAATTTGAGTTATAAGCTGCACCGGTTATTCGGTCTGCATCAAAGCATCGATGCGCCGCGTTTGTTCCTCCAACTTCGCCACTCGCTCGCTCAACTGATCGGCACGGATCGAAATATTCTTATTCTTCACCCGCAGATCGGCATTCTCGCTCACCAGGCGCACATGATCGTTTTCCGGCGCCATCGCCGGGAGGATGTAGCCAAAAACCACTACCACACCGAAGGAGATCAGGCACGAGAGCGCAAGAATAAGGATCGCAGTCTTGGTGAGCTGGAACTTGAAAACGCGGGGGCTCTTGGGACTGACAACGATAAGATTCCCAATCAATCTGTCCATGGGGCCTCCTTGCTCGCATCCTCTGAGCAAACCCTGTACCAGCGCGGGCCCTGTGTTTTTAGTAGTTTGGAAGACCCATAAACAGCCGTTTTTATCAACTTCGTGGACAGTGCGTTTGATACATGAATTTGCGGTATGATCCCCGGGTGTTTTTACCGGCAAATGTCGATGCGGAGCGCCGTCCGGAAGGAAGCATCGTGTTGCGCTCGCCTGTGGCGATTGGCCCCTACCGGCGCTGCCTGGGTGAGTACCTGGAATATTGGGCCGACCGCAAACCCGATGCGGTTTTTCTAGCACAGCGTGACGGGGACGGCTGGCGAAGACTGACTTATGGTGAGGCGCGAAGGCGCAGCCGCGCCATTGCCTCATCCCTGATCCGGCGCGACCTGACGGCCGATCGGCCGGTCGCCATTCTCTCCGACAACTCGATAGAGCACGCGCTGATGACGCTCGGGGCAATGCATGCGGGAATACCCGCCGCGCCGATTTCACCCGCGTATTCCCTGATGTCGAAAGATTTCGCAAAACTGCGCGCGATTTTTGCGCTCATCAAACCCGGTCTTGTTTTTGCCGACGACGGATCGCGGTATTCAGCAGCAATCGAAGCGCTTCGGGAGTACCCGTTCGAAACCGTCACCGCGCGAAATGCCGATGGCGTCCGGCAGACGTGCACGGCTTTCGATTCTCTGCTCGAGGCGGAAGACACGGCATCACTCGACAGGGTTTTCGCCGGGGTCCACGCGGACACGATCGGGAAACTCCTTTTGACATCCGGATCGACGGGTCATCCCAAAGCCGTCATCAACACTCAACGCATGATGTGTTCGAACCAGACGGCGATCGCACAGGCGTGGCCCTTCATGAAGGAAGACCCTCCCGTGCTCGTGGATTGGCTTCCCTGGAATCACACGTTCGGCGGCAATTTCACCTTCGGCGCTGTGCTGACCAATGGTGGAACGCTTTACATTGACGAAGGCAAGCCGCTTCCGGGACTCATCGAGACCACGGTACGTAATCTGCGTGATGTGTCGCCTACGCTCTACTTCAATGTCCCGCGAGGCTTCGACCTGCTGATTCCACACCTCGAAGGCGATGAAGCGCTTCGAGCCCGGTTCTTCGCCAAAGTGAAGACAGTCATGTATGCCGCCGCGGCGCTCCCGCTGAACTTGTGGACGCGTTTGAATCGTTTGGCGATTGAAACCGCGGGGGATCGAGTCAAGCTGGTCTCGGGCTGGGGCGCCACGGAAACCGCGCCGGGCGTTTCGATTGTGCACTTCGATTCGATCCGTCCGAGCGTTATCGGCCTGCCGATACCGGGCACTGAGTTGAAGATGATTCCACTGAGCGAGGAAGGTAAGTTTGAGTTGCGCGTTCGCGGACCGAACGTCACTCCGGGATACCTTTTAAGACCTGATCTCACTGCAGCAGCTTTCGATGAAGAAGGGTTTTACAAGATCGGGGACGCGGGCCGCTTTGCGGATCCGTCGGACTATCGCTGCGGTATTGAGTTCGCAGGACGTCTGGCTGAAGACTTCAAGCTGTCCACCGGCACCTGGGTTCACGTCGGAGCAATGCGTGTGCAGGCGATCGAGGCGCTGGCGCCGATAGCGCAGGACGTTGTGATTGCGGGCCACGATCGGGATTACGTGAGCCTGCTGATCTTCCCCAGTCTCGCATTCCGCGAGAAGATCGACGATGAGGAAGTCCGACAGCAGGTCCGCGCTGGATTGCAACGTCTACGTGATCAGAACCGTGGCTCATGTCAGGTTGTTGCGCGCGCCTTTCTGCTGCCGGAACCGCCGTCCATCGATGCGGGTGAAATCACGGACAAGGGATATATCAATCAGCGAGCCGTGCTCGAACGTCGCGCCGCGGTGGTTGAAACCCTGTATGGGCCCGCGCACCCATCTGTAATATCGATGAACGATTCGCAATGAACCCACTTTTACTGAACGAAGAAGAGGTTCGCAGGCTGGCGCCGATGCCGGATGTGATCGATGCGCTGGAAGAAGCGTTTCGACATCAGTCGTCCGGCAAGGCGTTCAATAATTCGCGCAATCGTTTGCGCATGTCGGGCAGCACGCTGCATCTGATGGCCGCTGCCGTCCCTGGGTACTTTGGCTACAAGGCCTACACGTCAGCCGCCAGCGGCGCGAAATTCCTGTTCTTTCTCTTTCGTTCCGGAACTACGGAATTGCTATCCATCATGGAAGCGGACTCGTTGGGACAGATTCGAACCGGTGCGGCAACGGGCCTCGCCACGCGCTTGATGGCCAATCCGGATGCCAGCGAAGCCACCTTATTCGGCGCGGGTTGGCAGGCACAATCCCAATTGCTCGCGATGACGGCGGTACGGAACTTGAAACGAGTTCGCATCGTCAATCGCAAGGTGGAGCGCCGTGATGAGTTCATTCGCAAGATGCAGCCCTTGGTGACAGCGTCACTCGAAGCGGCCGATTCACCTGAGGAGTCCGTGCGAACCAGCCATATCGTAACGACGATGACGAGCAGTCGTGAACCGGTGGTGAAAGGAGAATGGCTTTCGCCCGGCGTTCATCTGAATGCCGCAGGTGGAAACATCCTGTTGCGGCGAGAAGTGGACGATGAGTCGATTCTTCGAGCCGATCGCATGGTCGTCGACTCGATCGAACAAGCGAAGATCGAGGCAGGCGAGTTCCTCGGAGTCATTGAATCCGGAAGACGGCACTGGGAGGACTTTGTCGAATTACGTGACGTCGTGGCAGGGTCAAAACCCGCGCGGCTTTCGCGTGAGGACATCACGGTCTTCAAGTCACTGGGTCTCGCCCTTGAGGACGTTGCCATCGGAAAACTGGTTTACGAACGCGCCTTGGTTGCGGGTGCCGGCCGCCGCCTGGAACTCTAGAATTGGGAAACCACCCCGCTCGCCTTGTTCCTCGGCTCGCTGCTGGGATGGGGACATTTGACCTTTGACACTTGACACGTGACGTTTGACATCCGGGGAACCAGCCCCCTCGATGTCAAACGTCACGTGTCAAGTGTCAAAGGTCAAATGTCCCCGTCCCAGCAGCGCCCTCAATCGAGAACCCGCACGCGGCGGGATTTGAGTTCGAATCGCGGAAGGCTTCCAGCGGAAACCGTTTCGATTTCGACGCGGATCGAGAGGTCTTTTTGGAACTCGGCGGCCAAAGCTTCTACTACGGCAGGCGATGAAACCTCAAGTTTCAGCCGAAGTTCATTCATCTCTCTTCGCCGAAAAACCTCGATGGCGTACTCGTCAATTTCCGGATGACGGCGAACGATGTTTTCGATCGCGCTCGGAAACACGTTCACCCCACGAATGGTGATCATGTCATCCGCGCGACCAAGGACACCGCCAATGAGACGCGCCGACGTCCTCCCGCAAACGCAGGGTTCCCGCGACACGACGACGAGATCTCCGGTTCGATACCGGATCAGCGGCATTCCAATGCGACCCAAATTCGTCATCACCAGTTCGCCGCGGACGCCCGCCTCTACATACCGCAACGTTACGGGATCAATGACCTCGGCGACAAACTCGTCTTCATTGATGTGCATTCCCGCTTGCGCCGTGCACTCGAAACCGTAGGCTCCCAGTTCAGTCATCCCCACGTGGTCGAAAGCCGGCGCCCCGAAAGCCTCCTGGATCCGCGCTCGGGTGGCGGGAACACTGGCTCCCGGTTCTCCGGCGTGAATGGTCAGGCGAATCGAGCCTTTCGCCAGGTCGACGCCCATCTGTCGGGCAACCTCGGCCAGTCGTAGCGCGTAAGTCGGCGTGCATACCAGAACGGTTGCCTGACGCTCGAGTATGGCTTCAACGCGCTGCTCGGTAGACTGTCCACCACCGGAAATCGCCATAGCGCCTAAATGTTGGGCTGCTTCAAACCCGACCCAGAATCCAATGAATGGACCGAATGAAAATGCGACATATACGCGATCGCCCGGTCGGACGCCGACTCCGCGATAAACCTCCGCCCAACACCGCATCCACCATTCCCAACAGCGCGCTGTATCCAGCCAAACCAGCGGCTTTCCCGACGTTCCCGAGGTTTGATGCATGCGCAGGTATTCGTCGATCGGAAAAGTCAGGTTCGTACCAAACGGCGGATTCGCGGACTGATCCTCCACAAGTTCGGACTTGGTGGTCAGCGGAATCTCATCGAACGTCGCCGCAGTTCTCAGACGCTTCGAGTAGAACCGATTCTGCTCAATAAGTAATGACCTGAGACCGGCGAACCAGGCCTGTTGTTTCATTTCTCTTAGTGTCAAGCGTCACGTGTCAATTGTCACGTGTCCAATCAAATTGACACGTGACGATTGACACGTGACAATTGACAGCCGCCAAAACAATGTGACGGTTTCGCAATACTTTCCAAAGAGGGGGAATCTCATGAAAAGCGTAAGAATCGTGGCCTTGATCCTGTTGATTTGCACGATCGCCCTGTCGCAGGCGCAGCCGCCGGGTCAGCGGGGTCAGGCACCAACTCAACCAGGCGCACAGCAAGCCGGTGCTCAACGCGGCGCCCAGCGTGGTGGTGGCCAACAGGCGCCGGATCCGCGCGACATGGGTGGTGGACAGTGCGCCGAGAACGTTTGGAATTGCAAAGATACGCCAAACCCGCTGCCGCAATACGACTCCGTCTGGATTGAGGAATTGACCTGGATGGATGTGCGGGATGCGATGAAACTCGGAAAGAACACCGTCATCATTTCCACCGGTGGAATGGAACCCAACGGACCATTTCTCGCCACGGGTAAGCATAACTTCGTGCTGAGAGCGAACTGCGAAGCAATCGCGCGCAAGATGGGAACCGCGCTTTGCGCGCCCATCGTGAAGTTCGTCCCCGAAGGAAACCATGAACCCGCGAGCGGGCACATGAGATCGCCTGGCACGATCAGCCTCAAAGAAGAAACATTCGCTGCACTCCTGACGGACATCGTCACCAGCTTCAAGGTCCAGGGCTTCAAGAACATCATCATGATCGGCGATAGCGGCGGAAATCCGAACGGCATGTGGACCGTCGCCGAAACGTTAAACAAGAAATGGCCCGACACGGTCGTTGCCCACGTTCGCGAGCACTATGACTACGGCTCGCTGCGGCCGTTGATGACTCAATTGGGACTGGAGGGCTCGAAGTCCGACAACCTGCACGACGATCCGGGCATCACGTTGAACATGTTCGCCGACGATCCGAACAGCGTTCGCTATTATCAGCGCGTCAAGGCCGGATTGGCGCAAATCAACGGCGTGGACATCTCGAATTTCGAAAGGTCTCAAACCGCTGCCAAGAAGATCGTCGAATTGCGCGCGACCAACACGATCGCCGCGATAAAGAAAGCCATCGAAACCAAGGGTGCTTCGGCCGCCCGGCCGCCGGCAGCTAACCGCGGAAATCGAGGACAGTAACCACAAGAGGCACAAAAGGGGAACGCAAGAAGCACAAGAAGAAGAGAATTATAGAAACTCTTCATGTGCTTCTTGTGTTCCCCTTTTGTGCCTCTTGTGGTTATTCTGCAGTCATGATTGTGGTGAAGTTTGGCGGGACTTCCGTCGAGGATGCCGCCGCCATTGACCGCTCCTGCCGGATCGTCGCTGAAAGAATTCCCCAACGACCCTTCGTCGTTGTATCCGCTTTGGGTGGCGCGACCAATGCGCTTCTTGAAGCCGGACGGCTTGCCGCAGACCGCCAGTTGGACAAGGCTCTCGCCATTGCGGACACGCTCGAAAAGCGTCACGTCGAATTGCTTCCTTCAACGTCTCCGGAATTCGTCCGGTTACGCGAACTGTTTCGCGCGTTGAGTGCCATCGGCGAACTGTCGCCTCGAACACAGGATTTGGTCGCTTCTTATGGCGAGGCCCTCTCGTCGTTGATTTTCACCCATCGGATGAAGCTGCTTGGTCATCCGGCTGAGCACATCGATGCACGGCAAGCCGTTATCACCGATGACAAATTCGGCAGTGCCGCCCCTTTGCAGGAAGCGACTGCCGCCCGCCTGGAAGCGCTGGCCCGACCCCATATCGATGCCGGCCGTGTCGTGGTGATGGGCGGATTCATAGGCTCGACGGCGGGTGGAGTGACGACAACCCTGGGACGCGGAGGATCCGACTACACAGCCGCTCTCGTCGGTGCCGCGATGAACGCGAAGGAAATCCAGATCTGGACTGACGTTGACGGAATGATGACGGCCGATCCGCGCATCGTGCCGAATGCCTATAAAGTTCGCGAGATCTCGTTCGTCGAAGCGGCGGAGTTGGCGTACTTCGGAGCCAAAGTGCTCCATCCAATGACGGTGTTGCCGGCAGTGGAGAAGGATATTCCGGTTTTCATCCTCAATTCGAAAAAACCGGCCGGTACGGGAACCCGAATTACCAAGGAAGCTCGGCCCTGTCGAAACCTGATCAAGTCGATCGCCTGTAAACGCGGAATCACCGCCGTGACCGTTTCTTCATCCCGCATGCTGATGGCGCACGGTTTTCTTCGCGCTCTGTTCGACGTCTTCGACCGCCATCGAACAGCAGTTGATATGGTCGCCACATCCGAAGTTTCCGTTTCCCTGACCCTGGACAACACGTCCAGGCTACCTGCCATCCTTGATGAACTGAAGCCGCTCGGCGAGGTCACGGTGAACGATCGACTCGCGTTGATCTGCGTTGTCGGTAACAACCTGAAATACACGCCCGGCCTTGCCCATCGTATCTTTGGAAGCGTGCGGGAGATCAACATTCTGATGGTGTCTCACGGCGCATCAAACATTAACTTGAGTTTCATAATTGCCGAAGCGGATGCGGACGCCGCGATCCGCAACTTACACGCGGATTTCTTTGGCGAGTTCGATCCCGAAGTATTTGAACAAGGAGCGCTCCGCGGGCATCTATAAGGCTTCCTCGGCTCGCTGCTGGGATGGGGGCATTTGACCTTTGACACTTGACACGTGACGTTTGACATCGAGGGGGGTGGTTCCCCGGATGTCAAACGTCACGTGTCAAGTGTCAAAGGTCAAATGCCCCCATCCCAGCAGCGAGCCGAGGAAGCCTTATAGATGCCCGCGAAGCGCTCCTTTAAGTAAGTTATACTTGCGCACATGTTTCGTCGGTCTTTTGTTGCCGCAGTGTTTGTTGTGGCATTGATGATTCAAACAACCTGTGAAGCCTGGTGCATCATGTCTCACTGTGAAGAAGAGACAAAGGCATCAAGTTGTCACCGCGGTGCGGAAGAAAAGAAGACGAAAGATTGTGGCCATCGACAGGTGCTGGAGGACTCGGTTCAGGCAAAACGAGTCGTGCCAATGCCGGATCTCCTGGCCGTCGAGCCCATAGAGCAGATCCATACGGTTCGGTTCGATATTCTCTATACGACCGATCGACTCAATATCATCAGTCCCCAATCCATAGACCCACCGACTTTAGTCCTGCGAATTTGATTCTCGAATAAATCTCGATCGCTTAATCAGGCGCCGTTAAGGCGCAATGGAGGTTTATTTCGTGATCCGATATTTCATTTTCGCAGCTGTTATTGTGTCTTCCGTCAACATCTTAAATGCGCAGATGTCCATGCCGGGCGTCGAGAACTCGGTGGGATACATTTCGTCCGGAACCAGCATCGAACCTAAATCCACCGCAGAGTCAGCGGCAATGGTGCACCGCACTCTCGGCGATTGGAGTTTGATGTTTCATGCGAACGTCGTGCTCGCGTCAATCCAACAAAGTGGTCCACGAGGGCACGACAAAGTCGTTTCTGCCAACTGGTTCATGCCGATGCTCACTCGGCAGTCGGGGCGTCAGTCTCTGACGCTGAAAACCATGTTGAGCCTTGAACCATTGACGATCACCAAACGACGCTATCCCGAGTTGTTCCAAACAGGTGAGACGGCGTTCGGCCTGCCGATCGTCGATGGCCAGCATCCTCACGATCTCGTGATGGAGCTTGCCGCCCGGTACAATTTTCAGTTCACTGACCGTTTCCAGTTCTTCACGTACGGTGGTGTCGTTGGCGAACCGGCGCTTGGACCACCCCCGTTTCCGCACCGATCCTCCGCTTCGGAAAATCTGCTCGCCGTCCTCGGTCATCACCAACAGGATTCAACGCACATCTCCAACAATGTGCTGACCGTCGGCTTTGCCGGAGGTCCCATCCAACTCGAAGCATCGACCTTCCATGGAATGGAGCCGGACGAAAACCGATGGAACTTCGATGGAGGTAAGCCGGACTCATTCTCGTCGCGGCTCACAATTGCCCCAACTCGAAACCTCGCCGGGCAGTTCTCCGTTGGCCGTATCAACAACCGTGAAGCCCTGGAACCGGATCTGGATACGCTTCGAACAACGGCCTCAATTCATCACAACCAACAGTTCTCAAACGGCCACATTTCGTCCAGCCTGATCTGGGGACGAAACAAGGATCTCGATCATCATGGCCATCGAATCTTCAACGCTTTCACGCTGGAATCGACCGCCAATTTCGGGAATCGGAACTGGGCCTGGACCCGGATCGAAAATGCCGACCGCGACGCCACAGTATTAGTTGGAGAAGTCCCGGAGGTGCTGGATGTGGAAGAGGTGCCGGCCGGCCGGGTTCAGTCATTTACGTTCGGCTATGAACGGGACATCCCAACCTCTGCCTCCTTTCTCAGGATCGGCCTGGGCTTTCAGCTCACAACCTACCATTTGCCGACCACCTTCAAAGCCATTTACGGCGGACGTCCCGTGTCGGCCGCAATCCTTCTGAGGATACGACCGGCCGGCAACATGGCCGCTCATATGCGTATGATGCACCGCCCCTAAACCCGGAAATAACCACAAGAAGCACAAGAGGCGCAAAAATGGGGATTCAGGGTCTGGCCTTGCTTTGTGCCTTTTGTGCGTCTTTCGGTTATTCCTTGTACAATGGAGCGAACTGGGAGGAGTTCATAATGAGAAAATCCTTAACGATTCTATTAACTTTGGTCCCTTTTATCGCTTTGGCTGGTTTCACACTGGCGCAACAGAAGAAAGCGCCGGCAGAGGTTCAGACAGCAAAAGTCACTGCGAACGCCCAAGGCTATCAGCCGGCAAGCATCGATCTCAAAGCCAACGTCCCTGCGAAGATCACCTTCGTGCGACAGAGCAATGACACCTGCGCGACCGAAGTCGTCATTCCCGATTACAACATCAAGAAAGATCTGCCCCTGAACAAACCTGTCGATGTCGAGTTCACACCGACGAAAGCGGGGACGGTGAATTTCGCATGCGGCATGAACATGTTCCGCGGCAAACTCGTCGTAAAGTAGTCGTATCAATCCATTTCCAAGGAGAAGTTGGGTCATGAAGAAGATCTTATTCACCGCGATCATGCTCACGCTGTGCGTGGGTGTGGTGCTGGCACAGACCAGCGCTACCCCGCCTGCTCAACGCGGCGCAGCAGCCCGTGGCGCGGCTCCAGCCGCAACGGGTCCAATTGCCGATATTGCCAACGCGCAGATCGAAGCGATCAACAAAGGCGATGCCGCGTTCTTTGACACTCATCTGGCCGCAGACGTCGTATGGTTCGATGAGGACGGCCATGCGATCGCCGGCAAGGATCGCGTGAACGGTTTCATCAAAATGAGACTCATGACCCCGGGCAAGAAAGTCTCCATCACGGGCTTGCGTGTGGGAAGTTCAGGCGATATGGGTTGGGCCGGATATCAATACACCGTTGACGGAGGCCCGGCGCAACGCAAAGGGACGCAGACAGTCGTTTATAAGAAGGTTGGAAACGATTGGCAAATCGTCATGGTTCACGGAGCTGCGAACGCGGCCAGTCACGGTTAGAACGAACGACCCTGGAGGTACCTATGAAGTGGATAGCGATCGTATCGGCCGCCTTGTCGGCTCTTCTGCTGGTGCCTCCAGCACCGGTCACTGAAATCGCGTCGCCTGCCGGCCCCGGCAGCGCAGAACCCAACCTCACCGTAGCCGCTGACGGACGGGTATTTCTAAGCTGGATCGAACCTGCTGGAAAGAAACACCAGTTGAAATTCTCCGTCCTCGGCAAGACCAACCAATGGTCCCCAGCTCAAATGATCGCCGAAGGCGACAACTGGTTCGTGAATTGGGCGGACTTTCCTTCAATGATTGCTTTACCGGACGGTTCGTTGGCGGCGCACTGGCTGGCCAAAAGCGGGCAAGGCACGTACGCGTACGACGTCAACATTGCGTTTTCACGCGACAGCGGAAAAACCTGGGGTAAACCCGTAGTCCCGCATCGTGACGGAACGCAAAGCGAACATGGATTCGTTTCGCTGCTTCCGGCCCCGACCGGTGGGCTTGCAGCAATCTGGCTCGACGGCCGAAAGATGAAAGCCGGCGGGCATGATGGTCACGGCGGCGGTGACATGTCGTTGATGTACACGACGATCGGATCCGATGGGAAGCTCGGCGTCGAATCTCCAATCGACGGGCGCGTCTGTGAATGTTGTCAGACATCTGCTGCGCGAACCGCTGACGGAATTGCGGTTGTTTATCGCGACCGCTCCGGCGACGAAGTTCGGGATATTTCCATCGCCCGTTATAACCGCTCCGGCTGGCTCCAGCCGCAGGAGTTGACCAAAGACGGCTGGAAGATCAATGGCTGTCCGGTCAACGGCCCGTCGATCTCGGCGAATGGCAATAACGTCTCCGTCGCATGGTTCACCGCTCCCAACGACAAACTTCAGGTAAACGTTCTTCTCTCAAAAGACGGTGCCAAAACTTTTGGCGCTCGCGCGCGCGTGGACGATGGTGACCCGCTTGGTCGAGTGGATGTCGTGTCCTTGCCCAATGGCGCAGCACTCGTAAGCTGGCTTGAAAAGACGGCAAAGGGCGCGCAAGTGCGACTTCGCCGCATCGAAGCCGATGGAACGGCGAAGCCCTCGCTCGTGGTTTCCGAAACCAGCACCGCGCGATCCAGTGGCTTTCCCCGGATGGAACGTTCCGGAAATCAAACAGTCATCGCTTGGACCGATTCGGCAAGCGGCGGAAAAGTACGCACGGCTGTGCTGCCGGATTAACCCCCTAATGGGACGGTGACATTTGACACGTGACACGTGACGTTTGACATCCGAGGGGGTTGGTTTCCCGGATGTCAAACGTCACGTGTCACGTGTCAAATGTCCCCGTCCCATTACAGCTTCACGGACCGCAAACGAAGGGCATTGCCGATAACAGACACGGAACTGAATGTCATTGCCGCGCTTGCAATCATGGGGCTCAGCAGCAGACCAAGGAAGGGGTACAGGACGCCCGCGGCGATCGGTATTCCGAGGACGTTGTAGATAAAAGCGAGAAAGAGATTCTGCCGGACATTCCGCATGGTCGCGTGGCTCAAGCGAAGCGCTCGGACGATCCCGCTGATATCGCCTTTAACAAGCGTCACGCCCGCACTCTGCATCGCGACATCCGTCCCTGTTCCCATCGCGATTCCGACATCTGCCTGAGCCAACGCGACAGCGTCATTGACGCCGTCGCCGGCCATTGCAACCACGCGGCCTGCTGCCTGATGTTCCTTGACGATACGTGCCTTGTGATCCGGCAGCACTTCGGCTCGCACCTCATCGATACCCAACTTGCGGGCAACCGCTTCGGCTGTCGTCCGGCTATCACCGGTGACCATTACGACCTTCAAGCCGTGACGGTGCAGATTTTCGATGGTTTCGGCCGTCATTTCTTTGATCGGATCGGACACGCCAATGATTCCGGCCAGTTCTCCTTCGATCGCAAGAAACATGACCGTCTGTCCTTCCTGCCGTAAACGTTCTGCCGGCGTCTGAATTTCAGCAACATCCATTTTGAAGTCCAGCAACAGTTGCATATTGCCGAGGATCGCGAAGCGAGGCGCTTGTCCAATGACGCCTTTACCCGGAATCGACTTGAAATCAGAAACTGCTGCCGGTTCCAGACCGCGTTCAGCGGCGTAGGCCAGAATCGCAGCCGCCAACGGATGCTCACTTCCTCGCTCAAGCCCTGCCGCGACAGACACGACTTCAGCTTCGCTTCTTCCACGCAGTCCGATGACGGTCGTCACCACCGGCTTCCCTTTCGTGAGCGTTCCCGTCTTGTCCACAACGACGGTGTTTACCTTTTCCAATACTTCCAACACCTCGGCCTTCCGGATCAGTACGCCGGACGTAGCACCGCGACCGACGGCAACCATGATCGACATTGGAGTAGCCAGGCCCAGCGCGCATGGACAGGCAATGATGAGCACGGCGATAGCATTCAGCAGCGCATAGGTAAAACGGGGTTCGGGACCGATCGAAGCCCAGACCACGAATGTCAGGACTGCGCAGACGACGACCGAAGGAACAAAATAAGCGGACACTTTGTCGGCCACTCGTTGGATTGGCGCCCGGCTCCGCTGGGCCTGACTGACCATCTGGACAATCTGACCGAGAAGCGTGTCACGTCCAACTCGCTCCGCACGGATCACCAGAGTTCCAGTGGTGTTGATCGTTCCTCCGATGGCAACATCACCCATTTGCTTTTCGACCGGGATGGATTCACCCGTGACCATGGACTCGTCAACGGAGCTGTGACCTTCGATGACGATTCCGTCCACGGGAATCTTTTCGCCGGGACGAATTCGAAGCTTGTCGCCGATGTGAACGTGCTCCACAGGGGCATCGGATTCCGTACCGTCAGCGTCGATTCTACGCGCTGTCTTTGGTGCCAGTCCAAGAAGGGCCTTGATGGCGCTGCCGGTTCGGCTTCTGGCGCGAAGTTCGAGAACCTGCCCAAGCAAAACGAGTGAGGTCACGACCGCCGCCGCCTCGAAATAAACCGTCACATAGCCACCGGTTCCGCGAAAACCGCTCGGAAACATCGCGGGGTATAACACCGCCGCTGCACTGAAACCAAATGCGGTGCCGGTGCCGATCGAGATGAGCGTAAACATGTTCGGGCTGCGGTTGACGATAGACGCCCAACCGCGCACAAAGAACGGCCAGCCCGCCCATAGCACGACGGGGGTCGCGAGAATGAACTGAATCCAATGCATCAATGGGATCGAAACGACGTTGCGTCCAACCGTTCCCGGCATCATCTCCGACATCGCGAGGGCAAGAATGGCAATCGTCAAACTGATGCTTCCCCGGAATCGCCGGCTCATGTCGATGAGTTCGGGATTGTCTTCAGTTTCGATCGAAAACATCTCCGGTTCGAGAGCCATTCCGCACTTCGGACAGGCGCCTGGCCCCTTTTGCCGGACTTCCGGATGCATTGGACAGGTGAAGAACGAGTCGGGGATTGCGAATTGCGTGCGAATTGCGGATTTGGCCTGACCGAGGAACTGTTCCGGATTTGCCTTAAAGCGTTCGAGGCAGCGAGCAGCGCAGAAGTAGTAAGTCTTGCCCTGGTAGTCAAACCGACCGGCAGATGTTTCGGGCATGACCCTCATTTTGCAAACGGGATCGGTCTCGAATGGAGAACTCAGCGAACCCAGTTGGACCAGTTTGTCGTCGGCCATTGAGGTTCATTGTACCGAAAACCCGATGACGGGAACGGATCTGACAAATCCCAAATCCGCAAATCCCAAATCCCGATCCGAGCGAATGCTGTCCGATGGGCTTCGTCGGATTGGGATTTGGGATTGGTGGATTTGGGATTTGTCAGATCCGTTCCCGTCATCGGGTCCGGTTCAAGACAGGGGCTACAGTTCTGCGACCGGGTTGGCGCTCTTTGCAGCGCGTTTGCGATAAGCGCGGAAAATCAAAATTGCGGCGACGCCGAACATAGCGTAAGGCATGCCCATGAGGAAGAGGATAGCGAAGTTGAAACTGCCTGCAAGCGCTCGTCCTTCGATGGAATTCTCCAGGGCCGTACGGCACATCGAACAGCCCTGGGCCCAGCCGGAAACCTGGAGAGGTCCGACTGCAAGAGCGACGAGAATCCAGGCTAAACGTTTACGCATGTTTAATGAGTAATGATGGTGTGTGTTGACGATCCTCCGGACTCGCCAAAGGTAATAAAGAACAGAATCAGCGCAAGAACCAGCGGCGAGAACGTCAACAGGACGAGATTCATTTTCTCAAACTTGAGGTGCATGAAGATCGAAGCGATCAGTACGATCTTCGCCAGAGTGATACCCACCAGAAGCACCGCTTTCAGTCCTTCGGGCATTGGCGAGTAACCGAGACCAAGCGCGAGAAGCGTCATGACCAGCAACCAGCCCCATATCTTTATGTACTGCTTGTAGTGAATTACTTGATCGCCGTGAGCTTGAGCCATCAGACACTCCTTATAAGAGATAGTAGAACGCGAACACAAATACCCAAACCACATCGACGAAGTGCCAGTACAGACCGGCATTCTCGACGCCATCGGCCGAATACTTACCCATGGCAGCTCTCAACGCCACAATCACGAGGATCGTGACTCCGGAGAATACGTGGAAGCCGTGAAAGCCGGTGATGACGAAGAAACTTGCCGCAAACTGAGCGACTCCCCACGGATTGCTGGTTAACGTGGCGCCTTCATGAATGAAGTGCGACCATTCGTAGGCCTGGCACCCGAGAAAAATCGTTCCGCCGATAATCGTCAGCGTCAGAAACTTCACCGCTTTTTTCGGATCTCCGGCCCGCGCGGCGCCGACCCCCATAGCCATCACCGCGCTGCTCGATATCAAGGCAAACGTCATGAAGGTGATCAGCGGCATGCTGAAGACTTCCGTTTGTTTCGGCCAGGCCGGCGCGATCATCCGCATAAAGCCGTACGCTATGAGGAATCCGGCGAACGTGAGAGCGTCCGAAATGATGAAGATCCACATCATGAACTTGCTCCACGACGTGCCGAATGGCGACTTTCCGCCACCCCAATCCGAAGCAAGTACTCGTTGCTGTTCAGCTAAACTTGCATCCATTCAGTTCTCCTATGCCAACACGAGCAAAATGAACAAATACACCCACAAACCGTCCATAAAGTGCCAGTACATCGCGCAAAGTTTCAACGACTCATCAGCAGCAGGGCGTAAGCGATTACGCAACGCCAGACTCAACACGTAGGCCATCGCCATCACGCCGCCCACCAGGTGGAGGCCGTGAAGTCCGGTCAGAATGTAAAAAAATGAACTGTGAAGAGTCGATGGCAGGTAAACACCGGCCGCTACCAATTGTCTCCACGCCACGACCTGACCGACGAGAAAGGCAAGCCCAAAGCCACCACTGACGACCAACCACGACTTCATGGCGTCGATACGGAGGTGCCGCAGTGACTTTCGTGCCGCTTCGATAGTCGCGCTGCTCGCCAGAAGAATCGCAGTATTCAGCCAGAGTATCGACGGGACTTCGATGTTCTGCCAGCCAGGCACGCCGCGCAAAACGATATACGCCGACGAAAGACCGGCAAACAACATGATGATGACGCCAAGCAGAATCCAAAGCCCTACCTGATGCTTGGAGATCGGAAACGACGAGCCCGAATCGCCCCCGCCGTCATCGCCGCCACCGGGCAGAACCGGAGGTGGTGGTGTCGTTCCGTGCTGACGTCTTTCTTGTGTAATCGTAGGCATATATTTAAAAACCATTGCGAATTTAGAATTCGGGGTCAGGCACGTAGAACTGATAAAACAAGTGCCAGGCCCCGAATTCTCATTTGCGCCCGGTAGCTGCTACCGGCGCCACATCCTGCGGTACAAAATCTTCTTTGGCGCCAGGCAAACTAAAGTCAAACGGCCATCGATAAACCGTCGGGAGTTCCTCGCCGAAGTTGCCGTGCCCAGTCGGCGATGGAACCGTCCACTCCAGTGTCGTTGCGTGCCAGGGGTTCTTCTCGGTGACTCTCCGTCCCGCGAAAATACTGAACAGGAAGTTCGCCAGGAAAATGAACTGCGCCGCGAATAGGATGAACGCTGAGATCGAAATAAACACGTTCACGCCTTGCTGCGACTTGAGGAAGTCGTACTGGGTCGGATCGTAAAGGCGTCGCATCTGTCCGCCAATCCCGATGATGTGCATCGGGAAGAACACACAGTAGACCCCGACAAAACTTAGCCAAAAATGGATCTTACCCAACGTCTCATTCATGAAGCGTCCGAACATCTTTGGGAACCAGTAATACAGTCCGCCAAACGCAGCGAAAAGCGGAGCGATCGCCATGACAAGATGGAAATGGGCGACGACAAAGTAGGTGTCCTGCAGTTGAATATCGGCTGCGGATGTTCCGAGAAAGATTCCGCTCAGACCACCGCTGACGAATAGAGACACAAATCCTATGGCGAAGAGTCCCGCAGCGGTAAAGCGGATACGGGCCCCCCACACGGTACCCAACCAATTAAAGGTTTTCACGGCCGAGGGAACGGCGATCAGAAGCGTCGTCAAGGTGAAGACCGATCCCAGGAATGGGCTCATGCCGCTGACGAACATATGGTGGCCCCACACGATGAAACTGAGGATCGCGATGGCAGCCATCGAGTACACCATCATCCGATAGCTGAAAATCGGTTTGCGGCAGAACGTCGAAAGAATGTCGGACGCCATTCCCATCGCCGGCAGGATCACGATGTAGACCTCCGGATGGCCGAAGAACCAGAACAGGTGCTGCCATAACAGCGGGTGTCCTCCGGCGTGCTGGACCAGTTTCATGTCCGCGGTGATGAGTCCGGCAGGCACGAAAAAGCTTGTGCCTCCGGTTCTGTCAAAGATCAGGAGGATACCGGCCGCCAACAACACCGGAAATGCAAGCAGACCGAGAATCGCGGTGATGAGCAGCGACCATTGCGTCAGCGGAAGACGCATCATCGACATGCCCTTCGTCCGCATCGTCAGAATGGTTGTGACATAGTTCAAGCCGCCCATCAGCCCTGACGCCGTAAACAGAGCAATTGCGGTAATCCACAGCGTCATTCCAAGACCCTGTCCGGGGCCGAATGCCTCGACAGCGCTCAGTGGAGCATAAGAAGTCCAGCCGCCAAGCGGTCCGCCGCCTGCCACGAAAAGCGCAGCGAAGATGACGATGCAGGAGAGCAGGAATATCCAGTAAGAAAGGGCGTTCAAGAACGGGAACGCCATATCGCGAGCGCCGATCTGCAACGGGATTAAGAAGTTTCCGAAACCGCCGGTGAGCACCGCCGTGAACAGGAAGAACACCATGATCGTCCCGTGCATCGTAACGAGCGAAGCATAGAATTCGGGTTTCATGATTCCGCCTGCGAAAGCGTCAGGCATGATGCTGCCCATAGACGGAAGCATTTGACTTGGAAACGCGAGCTGCAATCGCATCAGCATCGACAGGACGCCGCCGACGATGGCCATCGCCATGGCAGTGATCAGGTATTGCACACCGATCACCTTGTGATCGGTGCTGAAGATGTACTTCCGAACGAAGCCCAACTCATGGTGCGCGTGTTCGGTGGCATGTTTATCGTGCATTCCCATATCCTCCTGTCACTGCTTGATCTCCTTGAACCATTTGTCGAGTTCCCCTTCGTTCGGATCTACAGTCATGAACCCTCTCATCCGGTAGTGCGCCAATCCACACAGCTCCGCGCAAGCGACTTCAAAAGCATTCCGCTCGGAGTTCTGGGTGTCCGGGGTGTACCAGATATCGATTTGCATGCCGGGAACGGCATCCTGTTTCACACGCGCGTTGGGCAAAAAGAAGCTATGAATAACGTCGTTGGAGCGAAGGCGAAAGAGGGCAGGTCTGCCGTTGATGACGTGCACTTCATTGGTGGAAATGATGTCGTCTTTCCCGGTCGGGTCTGACGGATCCAGCCCAAACGCGTCGGTTCCGCTGATGAACTTTGGATCGATCTTGCCAAACTGGCCGTCGGCTCCGGCGTAGCGAAAATTCCAACTGAATTGCTGCCCCACTACCTCGATGACCAGAGCATTTGCCGGCCGATCGGCAAAGTAAATGTTCGCCCAGACCCGCTGTCCCATAAACACCAGCACCGTCAGTATCACCGCGGTGCCGATCAACAGGATCGCTTCGGCCTTGGGATTGTCGTGCCAGTAGGCAGCCCGCTCTGTCCCCTGGCTACCGTATCGGGCCACGAAGTACCCAAGCATCCCCTGAACCACGATGAATGCAATGCCGGTGACCAGGAGAACCGCTCCGAAAACCTGATCGATCTGCCCTCCGTGAGTGGATGTCAGTGCCGGGAACCAGTAAGGCTGTCCGATAAAGTAGTACAGGGATACGACGATGAGAACCAACATGCTGAGACCAAAAACGATTCCGCTTAGCGTGATGCGGCCCGGACCGGTGCCATCCGCCATTTCTATGCCCTCCTGAGTCGGTGAAAGCGAAGCGACCGCGGCGTACGCCGCGCAAACAACCCAGAAATCTAACAAAACTCACCGTCTTAAGCCATACCTTTGAGGAGGAAACCACAAGAGGCCAAGAACTGACGCCTCCCTCGGTTGAGAATTGAGAATTCATTATTGAATATTGTCTATTGCCACTGACATCTGACACGTGACAATCGACGCGTGACATTTGACATTCGGGAACCGCAGACCCGTGCGAACCGTCAAATGTCACGCGTCAATTGTCACGTGTCAGATGTCAGTGGCAATAGACAATATTCAATAATGAATTCTCAATTCTCAACCGAGGTCTTTTTCAAACGTACGGGCAGGCGACCCATCGACCTTCTTTGAACTCCAGTGGTGGGACATGCTCGGCACACCACGGCTGCGCAAGCGGACAGCGTGTTCGGAATCCGCACCCGGAAGGCTTTCGCATGGGGTTAGGAACGTCACCTGTAAGCCGGATTCGACGATCGTGAATGCCTTCCGGATCCGGCCGCGGCACAGCGGACAGGAGCGCACGCGAATACGGATGCATAGGCGATTTGTAGATCAACTCCGCCGGCCCGATCTCCACGATGTTGCCCAGATACATCACCGCGATTCGATTCGAGATATGACGTACCACGGATAGATCGTGCGCAATGAAGATGTAGGACAGTGTGAACTCATCCTGAAGATCCTGCATCAGATTGACGACCTGTGCCTGAATCGAAACGTCGAGCGCGCTGACCGGTTCGTCCGCAATGACAATCTTTGGATTCGTCGCTAACGCCCGCGCAATTCCGATGCGTTGGCGTTGCCCGCCGGAAAACTCGTGTGGATATCGATTCGACTGTTCGGCCGATAATCCGACCTTTCCCAGCAACCAACCGACGCGTTCCTTACGCTGTGGCGACTTTTCCTGCGTGTGTATCTTCAGCGGCTCTTCGACGATCTGGCCAACTGTCATCCGTGGGTTCAACGAGGAGTACGGATCCTGAAAGATCATTTGGATGTCTGTCCGAAACGGCCGCATCCTTCCCCGGTTGAGCGGCGCGAGGTCCACAACACCAGAAGGATGGTGATATAAAACGCTGCCGCTGATCTCCACGCCATAACTCATCGAGCGCAGAATATTCACGATGGCGCGGCCGACCGTGCTCTTGCCGCATCCCGATTCACCGACGAGACCGAGCGTTTCCCCCTTGTTCAACTCAAAACTGACACCGTCCACGGCCTTGACCTCGGCAACTTTGCGGGCCAGGACACCTCCGGTGACCGGAAAGCGAACGCGCAGATCTTGCACCTCAAGAATCTTTTCCATCTAGCCCGCCGCCTCATTGACCAGGTGACAACGCACCCAATGGCCCGGCGTGGTTTCCAGCAACTCGGGCTCGATCAACGCACATTTATCGATGCGCACACTGCAGCGCGTCACAAACTTGCAGCCAACCGGCAGATCCATGATGCTCGGGACGTTTCCAGGTATTGTTTGCAGCCGATGCTGTTTTTCTCCATCAACCTTCGGAAGCGACGCCATCAATCCTTTCGTGTAGGGATGAAGCGGATTCCTGAAAAGTTCTTTCACAGGAGCGATTTCCTGTATCTTGCCGCCATACATCACAATGACGCGATCGCACGTCTCCGCCACTACCGCGAGATTGTGAGTGATCAGCAGAATCGCCGCGTCCTTTCTTTCCTGCTTCAACCGGATCATGAGTTCGAGGATTTGGGCCTGGATCGTGACATCCAGAGCCGTGGTCGGTTCATCCGCAATCAGGAGCGAAGGATTGCACGCCAAGGCAATCGCGATCATGACTCGCTGTCGCATCCCACCCGAAAACTGGTGGGGATAGTCGTTCATGCGCGTGCTGGGTTCAGGAATGCCGACATGCTGCAGCATTTGGACCGCTCGATGGAAGGCCTCCTTCTTCGAAACGTTTTCGTGTTCAATGATGACTTCCATGACCTGGTCACCAATCGTTAGCACCGGATTCAACGACGTCATGGGCTCCTGGAAAATCATGCTGATTTCCTTACCGCGCACCTTCCGGATTTCCGGCCAGGAAAGCTTCAACAGGTCCTGTCCTTTGTAGAGAATCGTTCCGGCGACGATCTTGCCCGGTGGATCTGGAATGAGCCGCAGGATACTCAATGCGGTGACGCTTTTCCCCGAGCCCGATTCGCCGACCAGACCGACGACTTCGCCTACGCCGATATCAAACTCGACTCCGTCCACGGCTTTCGCCAGTCCTGCGCCGGTTCGGAAGGACGTCTTCAGCCCACGAACTTGTAGCAACGCCCCGGGGTTTTCCTTCACCTCAACCTCGAATATTCCTTGGGATCAAATGCGTCACGCACCGCTTCGCCGACGAAGACGATGAGCAGAAGCGTCACGAAGACAGCGCCAAGCGGAAACAACACAAGCCACCAATTCGTTGGATCCGACGTGCCTTGACCGATCAATTCACCCCAACTCGGTGTCGGTGCCGGCAATCCGAAGCCGAGGAAATCCAGCGCAACAAGTGCTTCAATCTCGGCGACGATGACAAAAGGAGCAAAGGACACGACGGGAGTCAGCGCATTGGGAAGAATATGCCTGAAGATGATCTTCGCTTCCGACACTCCCATCGCGATCGCCGCTCCCACGTAATCCTTGGCCTTCTCGCGATAAAACTCACCACGAACGTAATAGGTAATTCCCATCCAACCGAAAGTCGCAAGTATGGCGATCAACAGCCAGAATGAGGGTTGCAGGACGAGGTTTCGGCCCGGAATGTAGATTGGAATCACAATCGAACTAATAATGATGACCGTGTACAGGAATGGTAGCGACGACCAAATTTCAATCAATCGTTGCCCGAGAATATCGAACTTCCCTCCGAAATATCCCAGTAATGCGCCGACACTCACGCCGAAGACATAGCTGAAACTTAGAACCAGAAGAGCGAATGTCAGCGAAACGTTGAACCCGTATGCGAGTCGTACAAAAACGTCGCGGCCTCGATCATCAGTGCCGAAAAAATGCGCAGACGATGGCCGATGTGGCGGAGACCCCGGAAGGTTCAGGAGAGACTCGGTCGGACTGTAAGGATACAAGGGAAGGAGAAGCCATCCGGTACCGTCGGTTTTCAGCTTCTCTTTGAGCTCGCGGTAGTCCGCCTCGCCGATGGCGGCGACTCCGAACGTCGACGCGGGGTAAAACTTGAGAATCGGAAAGTAGAACTGGTTGTTATACCGGACGATGAGAGCCTTGTTATTGATCAAAACAGGCAGCGCGAACGATATGAGGTAAGCGATACCCAAAACCAGAAATGAGTAATAGCCGCGCTTCAGGCGACGAAATTTTTCGATTCTTTTCCGAAGTATCGAGTGGCCCGAACGATTGGGAGCAGCCTCTACGGCTTCCGTTTCTATGGTTGTTTTAATAGCTGGAAGTACGTCCTTCATGAACAGAGGCAACTCATCTAAACCGGATTCGAGGATCTACAAAGACGTATACAATGTCGGAGAGGATGTTACCGATCAGCAACAGTAAACTGGATACAACCAGGATCCCCAGAGCCACGGGATAGTCACGCTGCAGAATCGACGTATAGCCGAGGTACCCCATTCCATCGATGTTGAAGACCTTCTCGATCAGGAAAGATCCCGCCAGAATCAAGCTGATTGCATGCCCTAAACCTGTGGCGATGGGTATCAACGAATTGCGTAGCGCGTGACCGAAGATGACGCGTTTCTCGTTGAGTCCTTTCGCGAACGCCGTTCTCACATAATCCTGACCCAAATTCTCCATCAAGGAATTCTTTGTGAGGATGGTAAGCGTCGCAAATCCCGCCATCATGTAGCAGAGCACAGGAAGGAACATATAGTGGAGTTGCGCGGTGATCTTTTGGAAGAATCCCAGATACTCCCAATTGTCAGGACGGAATCCCCCGAGCGGAAACCATTCCAGAAAAGTTCCTCCTCCGAAGAGCACCAGCAGCGCCGCGCCGAGCGCCCACCCTGGAACGGAATAGCCGAGAAAAACCATAAAGCTGGATGCGAAGTCAAAAGATGAGCCGTGCCTGATGGCTTTAAGCACGCCGAGCGGCACGCATATCAGATAGCTGACCACAAATGCCGTTAGACCGATGAAGACAGAAATTGGAAACCGCGCCTTGATAATGTCCCAAACGGGATCCTGGTAGATGTAGGATCGTCCCAAATCCAGGCGAACTACATTCCAGAGCCACAGCGCGTAACGAACGTGAACGGGTTTGTCGAAGCCATAGTGACGCTTCATCTGCTCTATGGCTTCCGGCGGTAATTCGACGCCAGCCCGCATCGTTCCACCGCCGCGGTCCGACATCGCCATCTGATAACGCATGATCTGGCGTTCTACCGGACCACCCGGCACGAAATGCATGATCACGAACACCGCTGCTGTTATTCCAATAAATGTTGGAATAACAGCAGCAGGCGTCTGACGAAATAACCGGTCACGGATTCGTTTTAGGCTGCAGGGGGGTCGAGGTCTGTCCCTTGCCGAATTCCTTCCAGTACCGGTCTTCAACCGTTGAAATCTCAAGTTTGACGGATTCGTCGGTCATCGCCTGGTTCAACTTCTGCGACTTAACCGGATCGATCCACCACAATTGCGGAATTCCCGGAGCGAGGGAGCCGTCGTAGTCACCAACTCGCGAGAAGGTTCCCTGCGGCATTCCATAGCGGTTCCAGTAAGCGACGCGCTCGGCTGGTGGATACCACTCCATGATGTAATGATATTGAGACATGATCACTCCATCCAATTCCTTGAGGATGGCTTCGCGCTTCACCGGATCGAACTCCATGTCATACTTCTCGCAAAGTTCATCGGTTTTCTTGTCGTGGTAACCGGTAATGTTATTCGTGTTCGGACGATCGTGGCTGGAATGATATTCGGGCTTAGGATCCGGAAAGACGCTTCCCGCTCCCCATGCTCCTGAAACCATGTCGAACTGACGCTTCATCATTAAAGCGAATCGGGTCTCACCAGTCAGCAGCCGAAGATTCATGGTGATTCCGGCCTTCCGAAGGTCTTCCTGATAAACGGTCAGCCATGTCTCGGACCCTTTGTCGCTGTAAAGCAACTCAATCTGCAACGGCTTCCCGTCCCTCATCAGACGGCCCTGGGCGTCGCGATCCTTCCAACCGGCATCCGCCAAAAGCTTCAGAGCCTCTTGCGGATTGTAGAGATTCTTTGGGTTATCCGGGTTTTCATAACTCGTTCCCGGGTAGAAGGAATTGATCGGCAGATACTCCTTATAGAAAAGCTTCTCGATCAGCAGCTCGCGGTTAAAGAGAAGCGCAAATGCCTTTCGAACGCGAATGTCGTCCCAGGGTTTACGCCGGGTGTTGAATGCCATCCACTGGGTATTCGAAGGATGGTTGTTAAAGACCTTCTTCTTGACAAGCAGTCCTCTTTGGAACTTATCGAAATTCAAATCTTCAACCCATACCTTGGAGCGATTCACATAGTAGTAATCCAGATCACCCTTCTTGAACATTTCGAACATTAGATTCTGGTCCCGAACGACTATCGGTTTCACCACATCGAAGTTATACACGCCGACGTTGGCCCGGTACTTGGAGGCCCAGTAATCATTTCGACGTCGAATGGAAACGGACTTTCCTTTCTCGATATCGGCCTCGGTAACGTTGTATGGTCCGGAACCGGGAACAAGCTTGTAGTTATAGTCCTTGAGGTAAGAAGCGCCGGTTATGTCCTTCAAAATGTGGGCAGGCATTACCCGCAACCAGTTGGCGGCAACAAGAAAGTTCTGCCAGCCCAACTCTTTCGCCTTGATCTTCACTATGTACTTGCTTTCAGCCACCGGTGGTTCGAGCTTCTCGGCTTGCGCGTTGTTGTACGGATCCTCCAGTGTCTTGTCGCCATAAAACTTCCACGACGCGATCACATCGTCAGCGGTAACCGGAGCCCCATCGGAGAATCGGGCATTCGGGTCGATCCGGAATCGGAATGTCAGCTTGTCGGGCTCGACCTTCCAATGTGTGGCCAACGCCGGCATAAACTCCAACGTCGTTGGATGGAGTGTTAGCAACGTTTCATAGGTAAGCGCAGCGATCATGTAATTGGTGGTTGTATTCCATTCCGGTCCACCCATCCGAAGCGTGCCGGGAAAGTCGGGGATGGCCGTTCGAATGGTGCCCCCCTTGACCGCTCTGGGGTCCCCAATCAGGTCGAAATTCGTATTGGTCTCCCAGCCGTCTCCTTTGAACCCTTTTCCTCCCTGTTCAGCAGGAACAGCTGGATCGGCGCCGACATCGACGTCGCCGAAGACGGTGTAGTCCTCTTTGTTCAACGACGCATTGCTATTGGGCGTCGCAGAACTCCCACCGTTTTCATTAGGAGCTGGGCTGCTGCAACTGATTGCGAGCAGGACGGTTGTCAACAGAGCCAAACAAAGTTTCGAGTATCTCCACATAGTGGGTTCCTCCAAGTGAATTCAAAGGGAAAACTCAATCTTATCAACAGATGTTGGACAGGAGAAAGGTCCAAAAGGAGAGACAAGCGGCGCAAGGCATCGGTTTTTATCGTTTTGAAGTGATCGGCGCATTAAAATTTCGAGCATGAGTTCACGCGCCGGCTCAGTGGTTCCCGAAATCGAGGACGACACTGCGGAACGGGTTCAACCGCTCTACCACGTCATTCTGCTCAACGACGAGGATCACACCTACGATTATGTCGTCGAAATGCTGGAGAAGATTTTCGGCTTTTCGGAAACTCGTGCGTTCTCTCACGCCGTCGAAGTGGACACCAAAGGCACGACGATCCTGATCACTTGTGATCTGGAAAAAGCCGAACACAAGCGGGACCTGATCCACGGATATGGTCCGGATTGGCGACTGCCGCGATCCTTAGGTTCCATGGCAGCCGTCGTGGAGCCCGCGGCGTAAACATATTTGCCGCGCAGATCGAATCCGCGGACAAAACTTTCTTCGCGCAGCCCGAGAATCCATTCGCACAGCCCGAGAATCCTTCGCGCAGCCCGAGAATCCTTCGCCCCAGCCCGAGAATCCTTTGCGCCAGCCCGAGAATCCTTTGCGCAGCCTGAGAATCCTTCGCCTCAGCCCGAGAATCGGATTCCCGGACTGAGAATCGTTTCCCCGAAGCCGGTCACAAAGTTTCGGGCACATAAAACCCTTACCGGAGCGTAATGCGTTGCTCAGCGGCGGAGGCCAGCTTTACCTGGAATGGCGGTCAACGCAGCCTCACTAAAACCAAACTGGTGGGCCGCGATCCTGCCATCGGCCCCTATCAGGACAAAGGTAGGGAAAACGGTGACACCGTATGCGGCAGGAATCCCATACTCGCTGCCCATGATGACCGGATAACCATTGGGTTTGGTCTGCAGGAATTTCTCCACCGTATCCCGAGTCTCTCCGACATCGATTCCGAGGATAACCAGGCCCTGGTCCTTATATTCAGCGTGGAGTTTTTCAAGCGCCGGCATGCTCTTCAAGCATGGTCCGCACCATGAAGCCCAGAAGTCCAGCAGCACAGGTTTTCCTTTTAATGACTCGAGGCTGTAGCTTTTGCCGTCAAGGCTGACGGCTTTGAACTCCGGTGCATCTTTGCCGGTAAGGTCTACTCGTCCAGTAGCATTCGAAGGCTGCTCTCTGGCGTCCGCAGGTGGACTGAAGGCGAAGACATCCGCTGCGATGGGCTCGTCCACTTTCAGGGCATGCGTCAGTTGAGTCAACGTGGCGTGGTATTCGACCGGAGCGGCGCCTGCGGAAGAAGAAATCCTATAGGAATAGGCAATCACTTCCTGAACAGCGATCATCAGTTTCTTGTCTATCCATGAGGTCATCACACCATTGGATATCTGACCGCCCATGGCGGCCTGTGCAGGAATCTTCACGTTACTGGTGACGACCCAGGAGTCGTAGCTCTTACCGTCAACCACGATCGTTTCATCTCGCACAGTCTTTGCACTCCGCGCGTCTTCAAAGAATCCCATGACGTCGAGAACCGCCAGGTTAGCGGCAACTCCGTCCGGACTCTGGGCTGCCGCAATTTTTGAGTACATCTTTGTACCGGGTCGATATGTCCACGTGAACTCTCCGTCCGACACCATAAGGTTGCCAGGACCAAGCTCCAATTCGACGCGCGCCTTACCGGGATTCAGCACGGCAACCGTCTGCTTGCCGACGCGGGACTGCACCGGAATTCGCCGGCCGCCTGCATTTACTTCGTTCACGAGTTTGCCATCGAGTGTGACCTTGCCCGTCAGCTCTCGGACGTACTGAATACTCTTCCGTTCCTTCGCGACCTGCTGGACCTGTTTCTTAAGCGTTTGGGCATCAGGTAGTCCCTGAATCGTCAGACTCAAAAGAGCCACAGGTGCTAACGCGACAAAACGCATAAAGCCTCCAGGCGATGCCTATTGAATTGTGATGGTATACGCATTGATTCGGGTGCGCGTCGAAACAACCAGCATAGGCGCACCGGTCTCTTTGTGGATCATCCAGCCGACGGTTGGCCCAGGCCCCTGACCGTCGATGCGCGCGATAATCGCACCATGATCGGTATCGATGACGTAAACCTGGCCGTCCCTTATTCCCACCGCCAGCCAGGGTTTTCCAGGGGCTACTTCGGCCGTGTGCACGAAAGGTGTCACTGCCGACAGTTCCAGACCCCATTTCTTCACACCATCGACGGAAAGCCCGGCCGCCAAAAGCGATGTCGGTGGCGCCGACGCTCTTTGAACGAGGCTTGAACCCAAAGCCACGATGGTGCTGGAACTAACGCGCACCATGTTTGCGTATAGACCGGGAATGAGATCGTCCCGGCTGGTTCCGTCAGCACTAAAAACATGAACCTGACCGCGTGCCGAGGTTGTAACGACCTGGGGAAGGCCTTCACCACGAAGCTTTCCTGCCGTCACGTGCCAGACATTGCCTATGGACTCCGTCTTCCAAACCAACTGTCCTTTGCTGTTCAGAACATGCAAGCCGGTGCCACCATTGAACCCCACTATCACTTCGTCCAATTTGTCGCCGTCCAGGTCAGCAGCCCAAACGGCGTCGATCGCTGTAGTGGCTGTGGGGGGATAGCTCCACAGAGCGGTGCCTTTGGAGTCATAGGCAAGAACCTGTCGTGTCACCGCCGCGAGAAAATAGGGGCTTTCATCCTCGGAAAAGTGCGCGACTCTCAAAATGCCTGTCGGAGTGGAGACAAAAGTAATTTGGCTGGTTTTACCGGTGTGATCAATCGCGTCGATGCTGCGAAACCCCGACGCATAAAGCAAGCCAGTCTTCTCGTCTGGCGCAACACTGGTCCACAAGCCGACAACCGACCACGATTGCTCCAGTCCTTCCTGCCGAGTCACCGTCTCGGGGTTCATCACGCTCAAGACAACATCCGTGAGATCGCTCTCGCCGACGACGATGGTTGCGGGTTGTCTTAATGCTGTGTTCGGTATCGACACCATCACGCTATAGGTTCCAGGCGAGACGTTCGAGATCTCAAAAGTTCCGTCCTCCTTCACAGTGCTGAACTGCCGCGAGTCCGGTCGAACACCGCCGGAACGGGGCATTAAAGTGATTCTCGATATTTGCGACCGAAACCCAGCCGGAAGACCCGTCACGCGGCCCTGCACCCGGACGTTGACGCCGCGCGCCAGAGTGAAGTCCATTCCTGACACCCTCGCACTAGCAGCAACGGTCACAACGGTGGCTTCCGCAATATTCGACACACCGGGAAAGTAGGATGGAAAATCGATGAGTCCCGCCATGATGTAATAGCGGCCAGGTGGGACATTCTCGAGACGATAGTTTCCGGCAGCGTCCGTCTGAGTGAGGCTGGCGAGAATGGTTCCGTCCGGAACGCCGGTCTCACCAACAGCCATCGCCGCGACACGAACCCCGCCCACCGGTTGGCCACTCAACGAACGCACTTGACCCGTTAGGATTCCCTTATCGGCTTGAGATCCAGTTAAACCCTGCGCCAGCAGCAAAGCCAGCAACAGAATGTTCATTTGGTGTGGTCTCCAATTCTCCGCAGTATAATCCTCCAAACACCGGAAATGGAAAAAGCACGAATGAAGCCCGCCAGATTGCTAATCATCTTATGGGCTCTGCTCATCGCGGTCGCGCTGACCGCGCAGATACCGGAACCTGTCAACATCGAGGCGATTGAAAAAATCAAAACCGAAGCGAGGTCCAGGCGGTCTCAGGTAAAAGATGTTGCACGTGCATTGACGAACGTATACGGCGCACGTCTAACGAACTCACCAAATATCAAGGCCGCTGGAGAATATGCCCGAAAGAAGTTGATGGAGTGGAGGCTCGACGACGTTCATCTGGAGCCATGGTCCTTCGGCAACGGGTGGACGAACGAGAAGTTCAGCTTGAAACTGGTTTCCGATCCCAGTTTTTCATTGGTCGCCTATCCTAAAGCATGGACTCCGGGCACCAGCGGACCGTTCACCGCCGAAGCCGTTGAAGCCATCATTCAGAACGAAGCCGACTTCGACAGACTCCGCGGTAAGTTGCGCGGCAAATTCGCACTCATCCTGCCAGTTCCACCGCCACGACCGCCGATGACCACGGCTAACAAACGGTTTACCGACGATGAATTGAAAGCGCAGTCCATTCCAGTTGCAGCGCCGCAAACGCCTGCGCCTGCAACAGCGCAAGCCGCAACCGAGCCTGAAGCCGAAGCGGGTTTCTTTGCCTGGGTGGAAAACGCTTTATCGGCAGAACCGGCAAAGCCGGTCGGGCCGGTGCAGCCACCTCCTCGTCCAGCAGGACCGGCTACCCTGCGGATCACTCGCGAACGCGTCACAGCCTTTTATCAGGCAGAAGGCGTCGCCGCGATGATTGAGCCTGGCCCCGGAGCCGACGGGTCGGTTCTGGCGGTGACGGCGACGGGCGAGGCAACGCCATGGAAGAAAGATCCCAAGTTACCGCGGGTCCCGCCGCAGGTGGTCGTAACAGCCGACCATTACAGGAAGATTCTGGATTTGGCGAAACAACCGAATCCGGTGCTGCTGGAACTGGAAATTCGCAATTCCTACCATAGTCAGGATCCAAATTCATTCAACGTCGTTGCCGATATCAAAGGCACCGACAAAGCGGATCAGTTGGTCATTCTGGGCGCGCATCTGGATTCATGGCATCTCAGTAAAGGCGCCACCGACAACGCGGCAGGTGTTGCCGTCGTCATGGAAGCGGTTCGAATACTTAAGGCGGTGGCGCTTCCGATGCGTCGGACGGTAAGGCTTGGATTGTGGACCGGTGAGGAACAGGGAATGTTGGGTTCGCGCGCCTTCGTGGACAAATACTTTATTAACCGGTTGATCTATCAGACCCGGCCGGGGCATTCGAAGCCGTCCGTGTATTTCAACGTCGACAATGGTACGGGTGCGATTCGAGGTTTGTATCTTCAGGGGAATTCTGGCGCCACTGCCATCTTGCAAGCATGGATGAATCCTCTCAAAGACCTCGGCGTATCGACGCTGTCGACGCGGAATCCCGGAAGCAGCGATCATCTGGCGTTTGATGGCGCCGGCCTGCCGGGATTCCAGTTCCTTCAGGATCCGATTGAATACGAGACGCGGACGCACCACACCAACCTCGACACATTTGATCAGCTTCTGGAGGAAGATCTGTCAACGAATGCCGCGATTGTCGCGTCATTTGTGTATATGGCAGCCAATCGCGATGAGCCGTTGCCGCGCAAGCCGCTGCCGAAATCGATTAAACCGGCGGGATCACCGGTTCCGTAGGGAAAAATGTCAGATAACGACAGCATCATTCGTTTGTTGGAAACGGTCGAGCGAAGATCTCGCTGGAACCGAATCCTCAACGATAGCGCGACCGTAGTGGCCGGCGCGCTGGTGCTTCCAGTCGTCTTTAAGCTTATCGATCTGTTTTCTCCTTTTCGCGGGACGACAGTGGCCGTCTTCTTTTCGTTGTGGGCTCTAGCGACGATCGCATTCCTGGTCTGGCGAACGCGCGGACGCGATCCGCTGGATCGAGTAGCGGCCAGCATCGACAAGAAAGCAGACACGCACGACGCGATCAAGTCTGCGTATTGGTTCATTCGTCATCCGGAAAAGTCGCCATGGGTCGAAGCCATCGTTCAGCGTGCCGCCCAGGGTGCCCGCCGGATGAAGGTCGAGGCGTTATATCCTCGACGGATCCCGCGAACCGCCTTATCCGCCGCAGCACTCGTCATCCTGCTGGCTGTCCTTAATTTCCTGCCGCTGAGGTGGAACTACAACTGGCTTTATTTGCAGGCGGCTCCGGCGTTCACGCTAACGGACCTGGAAAAGACGTTGCTGGAACACGCAACAGAACTGCTGAAGAAGGCCGAAGCCCTGCAAGACAGCGAGTTGGCCGAAAAGCTCGCGCAGATTGTTCGCGCTCTTCAGGACGGTACGATTTCCAAAGATCAATTCAGTCGAAGTTTGTCCGAACTGCAACAGGCTCTCGCCGATCGGAAGCTCGAACAGGGCCGGATTGTTGACGGCCTTGAAAAGGTTGCAAAGGCGCTCGAACCCTCGCCGTTAACAAAACCGATCGCGTCCGAAATCTTCGTCCTGGATTTGAAGGATGCTGCGAAGGAAGTGAGAGAGCTTGCGGAACAGCTGGGTTCGTCAACCGAAGCCCAGCTCAGGGAAGTGTCCGACAGATTTCAGAACGCGTCGGAGGTTGCCGGCAACGGACTTCAGCTACTTTCTGAACACATGCAGAACGCCGCAACTTCGATGCAGCGCCGCGATACACCGTCAGCGAAAGAAGCGCTGGAGCAAACGGCGAAAGAGCTTGAGCGTTTGCAGCGCGTCCTGGACAGTCAGCGTATTCGCAACGAAGCCAGTAAGGAGATTTCGGCTTTACGTGACTCCGTCGAAGGAACGCCTGGAGAGGTTGCCGAGGGTGAAGGCCAAGGTGAAGCGCAGTTGAGTGAAGGCGAAGGCACGGGAGAGGGCGCAGGTCAAGGGCAAGGCGAAGGTGAAGGCACCGGTCAAGGTGAAGGACAGGGGCAAGGTCAGGGCGAAGGTGAGGGCGAAGGACAGGGTGAGGGGGAAGGTGAGGGAGAGGGCGAAGGTGAAGGCGGAGGACGAGGTGGCGAAGGAGTCGGACGCTCCGGTCCATTGCCCACGCGGGGCGATCCAACGTCACTTGAAACCCAACTCCAAAAGGAAGGTCTGCCGGTTAAATCCACACGCGGTTCGCGTCCGGAAACCATCGAGGAGGCGAGCCAGCGCGAACGCTCCAAGCTGGATTACCGCAATGTGCCTTCAGAATTGAGTCCGGCAAAGAAAGATCTCCTGAACAAGACTCCCGTACCGCCGGAACAGCGGCAGTTGATCCGAGAATACTTTGAGAAGATTCGTCCTAATTAAGGGGACGGGGACATTTGAGACGTGACACGTGACGCGTGACGTTTGACATCCGGGAAACCACGCCCCTCGGATGTCACGCGTCACGTGTCACGTCTCAAATGTCCCCGTCCCATGCCTTCGCTAAGGCAAGGATAGGTTATGACATTCCTGGGGCTCACCGGTTTACAAGCTGGACTACTTGCGCTGCTCACGACAGCAACGATAGTCGCCTTGTATTTCCTCAAACACCGCCGGCATCGCCTCGTTATTTCTTCCACCCTGCTATGGCGAACGGCGATCGATCAACGGCTCGAGAACTCTCTGTTTGAACGGCTCCGCCGAATCCTGTCGATCATTATCGCGGTTGTACTCGGCTTACTGGTCGCACTGTCCATTGCGCGCCCCCAGATCGAATTGTTGACCGGCAGGGTGGAGCGCGGCGTCATTGTCCTCGATAC